>Ga0209800_10000414_pt1 | contig 69072 bp, 50 predicted proteins | sample Higcelweek8metaG_FD_187174 | JGI IMG/M metagenome (GOLD analysis project Ga0209800, IMG submission 187174) | Freshwater pond sediment microbial communities from the University of Edinburgh, under environmental carbon perturbations - High... | ecosystem: Environmental > Aquatic > Freshwater >... | reverse complement strand
ACCTGAACTGGAGCTTCCACTCTATATCCAGGATGCCCGTGTGGTCTCAGATCTTATTCCTCAAAAACTCTACCTGTTGCCGGAAGGGACTATTATTCTGGTTCGCAAAGGTATTGCAGGGATTATAACCCCTGCTCCTCTGGATGCTGTGGATACGCTCTTATCTGCCGATTCACTTCTTGAGATTGACTCCCTGTTTGGCTCTGATGAGAAAGAGATTGAGAGTGTTAAGTTAAGTAACTCTGGTAATTTGAATCTCACATTCAATGATGGAGGTAAATTCTCAGGTGCCTTCAGCTATGTCGCAGCAAAAGAGGGAGATGGAGATTTTGATGCTGGTACCTCAAGTTTTGAACCACATGGGACAGACCCTGCCACTGAAGCCTATTCAGTGCTTGTGGTATATAGTGATGGTTCAACTCAGGAGCTTACACCATCCATCTCAGCGCTTGAACAGCTGGTAGAGGTGCTGGATCAGCTTGTTGCAGGAAGTTATACAATTGACAGAACAACCGGTATTCTCACTCTCTTTGACACTATCTGTTTCAAGCCAAGCTACCTGATTGAAGCTCTCACCTCAGATAATGCAGTGTGGTTCAACAGCAATAAAGACAGCTATGGAATCGCATGGGAAACAGATGATTACAATGGAGATGGAACTGTGGATCTAAAGATGTGGACAGATGATGGCAAGCAGGTGATCTACACTGTAGTACAGTAGATAGAAAAAGAGCCCAGACGAACTCAAGCAATAACCCAACCATCCCATCTATCTGATGGTGCGATTGGGTTATACTCTTTTAATATGGGTAAAAACAACTCTGTAGGGATCTTTAAATCACCTTATTTAAGGGATATTCAATTATCCCCTCTGCACCAGCTCTGATAAGTTCAGGAATCAGATCTCTTACAACATTGGTATCCACAATGGTCTCAATTGCAAACCAGTCAGACTGGTATAGAGGAGCCACAGTTGGGCCGTTGAGACTTGGCAGTAGCGCAATAACTCCCCCCATTTTGGATTCAGGTACATTCATCTTGAGCCCGACAAGCTTGTCTGCTACAAGTGCACTCTGGAGAAGAAGCGCGATCTGTTCGATCTTTTTTCTCTTTGCAGGATCCTGCCATGCTATCTTATTGGCAATCAGCTGTGTATTGGTCTGCATTATCTCATGAATCACCTTGAGATTATGGGCACGGATGGTGCTCTCTGTCTCAGTGATCTCAACAATTGCATCTGCAAGACCAGAGACAATCTTTGCCTCTGTTGCCCCCCAGGAGAATTTGACATTGACATTGATCTTGCGCTCTTCAAAGTAGCGCTTTGTAAACTTGACAATTTCAGTTGAGATTGTCTTGCCCTCCAGATCTTCAAGACAGGTCATTGGAGAGTCTCCTGCAACTGCAAGCACCCATCTGGCAGGCCTTGCGCTCACCTTTGAATAGATCAGATCAGATACAACATGGACTTCTGACTCATGTTCAGCAATCCAGTCTTTTCCTGTCAACCCAGCATCAATGACACCACTCTCTACATTAATTGACATCTCCTGTGCCCGGCACAGAGCACATTCGATATCATCATCATTAATATCAGGGAAATAGCTTCGGCCATTGACATTTATTTTCCAGCCAGATCGTCTGAACAGTGCAATAGTGGCATCCTGAAGACTTCCTTTTGGAATTCCAAGTTTCAGTAATTTTCTCATGTAAATTCCTTTAATTACTTATATTTTAAGAATTTTATTTTAAGTTATTCATGATAAGCGATCATTAGTTATTGCTATTATCTCTCTTTTGAAGCTTATCATCTATTTTTATGTGGATTTACCATAGACTCTCTCTGGATCAAATACTCTCTTTTCAACAATATCAGCAGTTCCGTCTGAGTTGACTCTTCTGAAAAAGCAGCTTTTATAACCAAGGTGGCAGGCAGCATCTCCAATCTGATCAACTTTAAGAAGAACCGTATCTTCGTCACAGTCAATGCGGATCTCTCTGACAACCTGAAGGTTGCCAGAAGTCTCCCCCTTTTTCCACAGTTTTTTTCTGGATCTGCTGTAGTATGTTGCCATGCCTGAACCTAATGTCTCGTTCCACGCATCTTCATTCATATAGGCAAGCATCAGCACTTCACCTGTGGCATAGTCCTGAGCAATTGCCGGAACAAGCCCTCTGGTTTTGATAAAATCAGGTTTTATCATTAATGGATTTTCCTTTGAATTCATTATAAAGTCTCGGTAAGTAACTATTATATAAAGACTTTCACTCTTTATTGTAACAGGTCAATCTGCCATGGAGATTTATTGGAATTAGGACAAAAACTCTCCTGAAATATGTCAGACTTCACTATACAGACTCTGGCTATCTTAACCATAAGGTGTTGTTTTATAACTTTGTATGGATCAAATATCAAATCATTTTTCTGTTTGCATCAAGAGAAAAGATGAAAGAGTAGAGTCATGAATAATCAAGGTTCTTGCCATGTTGGTTTTTATCTGCTACTACAAACAGATAAGAGAACTCAATAAATGTACAACAGGCAGGATACTGACATAACGCTATGAGAACATTAAAAGATGATTGGGATTTTCAAGAGAGAGCATTTCAAAGAAAGACCTCTTATGAGAATTTTTTCAATATAAAGCTTTTCAGTAAAAATATATTTCAAAGAGAAAAAAACAGAGGTGATCTTCTATATGAAGATAGTTTGAATGAAGAGCTTATTCAACAGAATAATTTGGAAGAGAGATCTTTCGGTGGAAAAAAAGAGAGAATACCGGACAGAAAAGATAAAAATTTTGGTATCGTACGTACACTTATCAGGTGGGCATTCTGGTCTGTGTTTTTTTCCATGGCCTCTGTTCTGACCTTTTTAACTCTCCTATATCTTCATATCAACAGCAGCCTGCCCAGAATTAACAATCTAACTGACTACAGACCCCCTACCGTGACCAGCGTCTTTTCAGATGACGGAACAAAAATAGGCGAGTTCTACAAGGAGAGGCGTGTTGTGCTGCCCCTTTCTGAGATGCCATCCAACCTTATCAATGCATTTGTAGCAGCAGAAGATTCCAGATTCCGGGAACATGTAGGCATTGATTTCATCAGTATTATCAGGGCTTTTGTAAAAAATATGCGGGCAGGCTCAATTGTTCAGGGTGGCAGCACCATTACCCAGCAGGTTACAAAATCCTTTCTATTAACACCTGAACGGACATACAAAAGGAAGATAAAGGAGGCGATACTTGCCTACCGTATTGATAAAACCTTTTCCAAAGATGATATCCTCTTTCTCTATCTTAACCAGATCTATCTTGGACATGGTGCCTATGGTGTGGAAGCAGCTGCTGAAAATTATTTTGGTAAATCTGCAAAAGAGTTGAACCTTGCCGAATGTTCCATGCTTGCGGGTCTTCCACAGGCTCCAAGCCGTTACTCTCCATTTAAAAATCCTGAACTTGCCAGGCAGAGGCAGATATATGTGCTCAGCAGAATGAAGGAAGAGGGTTATATCTCAAACGATGAGATGAATCAGGCAATGGCTGTTGTCATTGATATCCAGCCCAGAAAGAACTGGTTCAATGACACAGTGCCCTGGTACACCGAATTTGTAAGAAAGTATGTAATTGAAAAATACGGGGAGGATATGATCTATAATCAGGGGGTCAATATTTACACTGCGGTCAATGTGGAACTTCAAAAAATTGCAGAAAGGGCATTGACGCATGGATTGCTGGAGATTGACAAACGTCATGGATATGGAGGCCCGTTGAAAAATGTCTCCTCCCTTGGTATTGATGCCTTCAGCAGGAAAGTGGAAGCCTCACTTCCCAACGGTGGAGTTCTTGAGCAGAATAAGATCTACAAGGGTGTCATTACCGATGTGGAGGCAGATGCAAAAATTGCAAAGGTCAAAGTGGGTAACACCACAGGTATTATTGATATCAGCGCTATGTTATGGACAGATAAGGAGCTGGAATCTGCTGACGATCCAGAGGCCATAAGTACAAAGAACTCTTCTGAAGGGATCCTGAAAATAGGTGATGTGTTTATGGTAAAGGCTTTACATAAGGTTGGAGATAAGAGCGAGAGTGAAGATAGAGAAGATACTGAATGGGGGAAGGAGCCTGGAATAAAAAAGGCAACCAAGAAGAGAAAAAAAACTGAAACAAAAACAGAGTGGGAATTTGCCCTGGAACTTGAGCCTGAAGTTGAGGGCGCTCTGGTAAGTGTTGAGGCAGAGACTGGCCATGTCAAGGCCATGGTTGGGGGAAGAGACTACCAGAGGAGCCAGTTTAACAGAGCCATTCAGTCAAGGCGTCAGCCAGGTTCCGCCTTTAAACCCATCATATATGCGGCGGCGCTTGACAAGGGTTATACAACCTCCTCCATAATTATAGACTCCCCGATTGCGTTCAAGGATGGCAGTAATAAAATCTGGAAGCCTCACAACTACAAAGAGACTTTCTACGGCCCTATGCGATTCAGAGAAGCTCTGGTGAAATCCGGCAATGTGGTGACGGTAAAAATAGTACAGGATATCGGTGTGGATTATGTTATTCAATACGCCAGAAAACTTGGCATAACTTCTCCTATTGAAAAGAATCTCTCCATAGCCCTTGGGTCGTGTGGATTATCACTTCTGGAACTTGTCAAGGCATACACGGTATTTTCAAATCTTGGCTATTTAGTAGAGCCTGTATTTGTGACAAAAATAGTTGACAGAGACAATCAGTTAGTGGAACAGGCAGAACCGAAAAAAGAGAAGGCTATTGAGATGAGTACCGCCTATATCATGACCAACATGATGGAGAGTGTGGTGCAGTCCGGCACTGCAACCAGAGTAAAGGCTCTTGAGCGGCCAGCAGCTGGTAAGACAGGTACCACAAATGACCTTCATGATGCCCTTTTTGTAGGTTACACTCCAAAATATACAACAGGGGTCTGGGTGGGATTTGACAAGGAGAAATCTCTTGGAAGGGGAGAAAGCGGTGCCAGATCCGCTATCCCCATATGGATTGAGTATATGAAGGGGGCTCTGGACGGCAAACCTGTCATGTCATTTAATGTTCCAGAGGGGGTTGTCTTTCACAACATTGACCCAGTAACAGGCCTTCTGTCTGATAGTGAGTATGGAGTCATATCTGAGTGCTTTAAGGATGGGGTATTGCCAACAAGAAGTGCCTTCACTCCATCATCTGACAACCAGGAGTCAGATGAACCTGTGACAGAGACTGAAGATCTTTTCAAGTCAGATATATAAAGATTTAATGGCTAAGGAAGATTCACAATCGCCCGCTACAGAACACAAACGCTCTCTTGAACACTATACTCAGGGACAATCTCTTTTATTTTATCCCGGATAGCACAGACGTCATGAGAGCAGGCAGCACTGTACAGCTCATCCAACTGCTGGTTCAGGCAGGTACGGAAGGCATCCTGGCTTCCAAGCCCGTTCCAGTTGCAGTTAGATCGCAGAACCATGATCTTATCATGTTTTGTAGAGACAACACCTTCATCAGATGTGATCAGCTCTTCATAGAGCTTCTCCCCCTGTCTCAGCCCTGTAAAACGGATCTCGATATCTGTGTCAGGCTCCTTGCCTGAGAGCCGGATAAGATCCCGTGCCATATCCACGATCCTTATGGATGTACCCATCTCAAGGATAAATGTCTCACCACCCTCTCCCTGTGCGCCTGCCTGGAGTATCAGCTGAGAGGCTTCAGGTATGGTCATAAAATATCGTGTGACCTCAGGATGGGTCACGGTAACAGGCCCTCCCCGTTCGATCTGCTCCCGGAAGAGCGGAATCACAGAGCCTGCTGACCCAACAACATTGCCAAACCTCACTGCCATCATCCTGGTGCCGTTGCCATAGTAACTTTGTACAATCAGCTCACAGACCCGTTTGCTTGCTCCCATTATATTTGTTGGTCTTACAGCCTTATCTGTTGAGACCAGCACAAAATGGCCAACCTTGTACTCAAGAGATTTCCTTACCAGAATATGGTTACCCCGGATATTGTTCAACACTGCCTGCCAGGGGTTACGCTCCAGCATCGGTACATGTTTATAGGCAGCAGCATGAAAAATGACATCCGGCTCATAACGTTGCATCACCTTGTCAATCAGCTCTTCATCCTCCACATACCCCAGTACTGTACTGTACCTCTGATATCCAGCTCTGTGCTTGAGTTCCATCTGGATGCTGTAGAGACCTGACTCTGATGAATCAAAAAGTATCAGTTTGCGAGGCTGAAACTTGATAATCTGTCGGCACAGCTCACTTCCGATACTTCCACCTGCACCTGTGACCATTACATTCTTCTCCCTCAAGTAATCTGAAATCAATTCACTGTCGAGTTCCACAGGTTGACGCCTCAGCAGATCCTTGTATTTCACATCTCTTAGAGTCTTTACACTCACCTTGCCATCAATGAGTTCCCCATATCCAGGCATGGTCTTGAAATTTATATTACATGATTTGCACGCCTCAAGGATTGTTCTCATCTGAACACCGGTTGCAGAGGGTACAGCAATTATGATCTCTTCAATCTCATGTTTTGCTGTAATGGTTTCAAGCTCACTCACCCTGCCAAGAACCGGGATGCCGTGAATGGAGCGTCCACGTTTATCCGGGTTGTCATCAATAAAGCCAACTACATGATAGTTGAGGCGGGGATTTTCGTTCATCTCTCTCAGTATCTGCTCACCTGCATTGCCTGCACCGATAAGAAGAATCGGGATCTCTTTTTTGGGTCTGAAGAGGATGAACTGCTCACCTTTATCTCTCTGTCTCAGGTATCTGTGATACATATAACGAACAAGAATGCGAAGACCACCAGTCAGAAGAAATGTGAAGCACCAGTCAATAATCAGAACTGCCCTGGAGAAGCCATCAAAGCTGCTGAATATGAATATACCAAAAAGGATCAGAAGGGTTGCAGCCAGAGATGCCTTGACAAGGTTCCAGAGATCTGCGATGCCCATATATCTGAACATACCCTTATAAAGGCCAAAGAAGAGATATACCAGAGGCTTGATGAACAGAACAAAGGGGATCAGAGAGAAATTCTGAGCTGCAATGGATTCAGAAAAGACAAATTCAAACCGTATCAGATGTGCAAAAAAAAATGAGGCTGCGAAGAGCACCATATCAATAAAGAAAATAAGATAAAAATTGAGACGCTTGAATTGTATTAACATGATATCAAAAATCCAGGAACAAGATATAATTTTACACCATCTGCACAAATGAATTTTTCAATTTACATTAAACTCAATTCAGTTGCAAGATTCAATATTTTGTGCTTTTATGGTTCACATGAAAAAGAGATACTATAAAATCAGGAGACAACCTGATAATGAAAAAAAAATATTGATCAAGCCAGGGGCTGACATGGAGCTTGACAGCGTCTTCTCCAAAATAGGAGTCCCTGAAAAAAAGAGATTTTCTCCAGACGCATTTCAGCTAAGAGCGCTTGATGCCATCAGAGACTCGGATTGCCTCGTCTCTGCCCCCACAGGCTCAGGTAAAACCTGGATTGCTGAGAGAGCTGCCCATGAGATCATTGCCTCAAACTCCTCCAGTCAAGCTTGTGAGTACCCTTTAGCCTCTGAGCATCCTTCAGAGGAGAGAGAAAATCTCAAAGTGCCAGAAGCTGTAGAGAGCAGAGAGAGTACACAAAGTAAGAAAGTGTGGTACGCAACTCCTCTCAAAGCTCTGACCAACTCCATCTATGCCCAGTTTGCATCAACATTCGGCAAAGATAAGGTTGGTATCCTGACAGGAGACACCAAGGAGAATGCCGATGCAGCTATTGTAATTGGCACAACAGAGATCCTTAGAAATCAGCTCTATGATGCCATGCACACTGGTGAAGATCTTAACTGCGACCTTGTGATTCTTGATGAAGCTCACTATCTGGGTGATGTGGAGCGTGGGGTGGTGTGGGAGGAGATTCTTATCTACCTTCCAGTCAGGATTCCACTGCTTCTGCTCTCTGCAACTATTGGCAACCCGGATCATATATCCGGGTGGCTTGAGAGTATCCGTGGCAAAAAATGTCATGTAATAGAGGAGAGCAGACGGCCTGTCCCCCTATATCCCCTCTTTTTTCATCCATCAGGGACACTCCAGCCTCTGTTGAAAAATGCCCATCAACCTGGTAAAAAGGCACTGCTGCACAAAAAGACTTTAGAGTTTCTCAACGACCCGAATCCACCGGAAATTTCCCTTCCAGGAAGATTGCCCAGATTTTCTGATATCTTACGTGTATTAAAACAGTTTGATCTTCTGCCAGCCATATTTTTCCTCAAATCAAGGTCAGACTGCGATCAGGCGATCAGGCTTTGCAACTCTCAACTCATATCAGCCCAGCCGGAACGGAAAGCTGCCCTTGCCATGCGTCTGGATCAGCTTGTATCAGTTACTCCTCATCTTGCAAAACATGCTCAAAGAGATCAGGTGGAGCAGACAGCTGCTGCATCTCACCACAGCGGTCAACTGCCAGCCTGGAAGGTGGTGGTTGAAACTCTGATGTCTGAAGGGCTCCTGGATGCCATGTTTGCAACATCAACCGTTGCTGCTGGTGTCAATTTTCCTGCCAGAAGCGTGGTGATTCTCAACTCTGACCGTTTCAATGGCACTGATTTTCTGCCTCTTACTGCAAGCGAATTTCAGCAGATGACAGGTAGAGCAGGGCGCAGAGGCATGGATAACATCGGCTTTGCGGTTCTGCTTCCAGGAAAATTCATGGATCTGAACCACGCATCCCGCATGGTCTCTGCACCACCTGTTGATGTGCAGAGTCAGATCAGGATAGATTTTTCCATGGTGCTGAACCTGCTGCTCTCCCATTCACCTGAAAAGATAAGAGGGTTGCTGAAAAAATCCTTTGCATCCTACATGCTCAACAGAGGAAAACAGGGAAAATATGCCAGAAAGACATATGGTCATGAGCTGGAGTATCTCTGGGAAGATTTTATTGCGCACCTTGATTTCTTGCAGGAGGAGGGGTTTGTCACAGAGAGTGGTACATTGACTGACGATGGTATCTGGGCATCCAAACTCAGAATTGATGCCCCTCTGATGGTTGCCCACTGCTTGAAATTCGGCCTTCTCCCGCAAAACGATCCAGCGCTTCTTGCCGCAATAATGGCCTCATTTGTCAATGAAAAGGAGTTTGATGATGAGAGCATGTCAAAGCAGGTTCTGCCAAGAGTTCTGACAATGGAGTTTCTCAACTTGAGAAAGGGGTTGCGCCCATTTGCAGGCAAACTGATTCTGGCGGGATTTGATGCCCCAAATCTCTACCTTCAGCCAGCAGCAACTGTCTTCTCCTGGGCACAGGATGAGCCTTGGGAGAGTGTTGTGAAGAGGTCGGTCTTTGCAGAAGGGGATCTTGCCCGTCTGATTCTGAGAACTGCTGAAAATCTAAGACAGCTTGCAGGTTTGACCAGCAAATTTCCAGAGATTGCAAAGAACAGTGAAGAGGCTATCTCTCTTATATTAAAAGAGCCTGTGGTAACCTTCTATAAAGAGCCGTGAAACAGCCGTAAATATGAGATTCTTGAAATCATGCTTAAAAAAAAGTTGATATATCTGGTTGCAACCTGGAAAATGGTGACTCATCTGCTCCTTAGAACAAAGCGGTTCGGGGTGAACAATCAGCTCTGGGCAGAACGCGACTCTCTTTTTGGTACCTCATGGCTGACAGGATGGAGTCAGGCTGTTAAGAGCTATAAAATGATGCAGATTCGTGCATTTTCTGGATTCATCCCATTGAATGAGGCCATTGAACTCTTTCCTGCACATGCAAGAAAACATGGTTACAGACCCATTGACAAACAAAAAGAGTGAGATTAAAATGTCAATTTTTTTAGCAACTGCTCACTCTGTTTAAGATTTCAGGAGATATTTAAGAACAGTAGGGGGTAGCCAGAACAGTATTTATCGGATAATCAGACCAGCGATCCTCTAAGTAACTAAAATGGTCTCCCACTGTTTCTGTTAATCATAGGTTTGGTCTCTGCTTGGCCGGGGGACGCTAACAACATATAAAAGGACAGGATTTAGAAAAAACATGTCAGAAGATACAAAAAAAGTTATTTACTCAATGATGAAGGTGAGTAAATTTTATGATAAAAAGCCAGTTATAAAAGATATCTCCCTATCCTATTTTTATGGTGCCAAAATCGGGGTGCTGGGTCTTAACGGCTCTGGGAAGAGTTCTCTGCTCAAAATCATGGCTGGCATTGACAAAGAGTATAATGGCGAGACTATCCTCTCCAAAGGCTTTTCCGTAGGATACCTGGAGCAGGAACCTCTTCTGGATGGGGACAAAACCGTCAGGCAGATTGTACAGCAGGGGGTTCAGGAGACTGTTGATCTTCTCAACGAGTATGAAGCTATAAATGAGAAGTTTGCAGAACCTATGTCAGATGATGAGATGGACAGACTTATCCAGAGGCAGGGTGCACTTCAGGAGCAGCTGGACCATATCGAGGCATGGGATCTTGATTCCAAACTCAAGATGGCCATGGATGCTCTCAGATGCCCTCCTGAAGATACTCTGATAAGTGTAATATCAGGTGGTGAAAAACGGCGGGTTGCAATGTGTCGGCTGCTATTGCAGAAACCTGACATTCTTCTTCTTGATGAGCCGACCAACCACCTTGACGCAGCATCTGTCTCATGGCTTGAACAGCATCTGAGCCAGTATCAGGGGACAGTTATTGCCGTCACCCATGACAGATACTTTTTGGACAATGTGGCTGGATGGATACTTGAACTGGATCGTGGAGAGGGTATCCCCTGGAAGGGGAACTACTCCTCATGGCTTGAACAGAAGCAGAACAGGCTGAAAACTGAAGAGAAAAAAGAGAGTAAGCGCCAGAAGACCCTGGAGAGAGAGCTTGAGTGGATAAAGATGTCTCCCAAGGGGAGGCGGACAAAAGCAAAGGCAAGAATCACCTCTTATGATCAGCTGCTCCAGCAGAATGGCAAGGATCGTGAGATGGATCTGGAGATCTATATTCCACCAGGGCCAAGGCTTGGAGATAAGGTTGTTGTGGTTGAAGGTGTCTCCAAAGCCTTTGATGACAAGCTGCTTGTGGAGAATATGAGTTTCATGATACCTGCTGGCGCTATTATCGGAGTTGTTGGGCCAAATGGCGCAGGAAAATCGACTCTTTTCAATATGATCACAGGCAAGGAGAGTCCTGATGCAGGTAAGATCGAAGTTGGTGAAACTGTAAAGATTGCCTATGTTGACCAGGATCGTAATATCCTTGATCCAGATAAGAGCATCTGGGAGGTTATCTCTGGTGGAAGTGATATAATTCTGCTTGGAGGGCGGGAGATAAACTCACGGGCATATGTCTCTAAATTCAACTTCTCAGGTACAGATCAGCAGAAAAAGGTGGGTATTCTCTCTGGCGGAGAGCGTAACCGTGTTCATCTGGCAAGAATGCTCAAAGAGGAGGCTAACCTTCTGCTTCTTGATGAGCCAACCAATGATCTGGATGTCAATACAATGAGGGCGCTTGAAGAGGCTCTGGAGAACTTTGCAGGGTGTGCAGTTATCATCAGCCATGACAGGTGGTTTCTGGACAGAATAGCAACCCATATACTTGCCTTTGAAGGGGAGAGCCAGACGCTATTCTTTGAGGGGAGCTATTCAGACTATGAAAAGGATAGAAAAAAACGGCTTGGCATAAAAGCAGATCAGCCAGAGAGGATCAAGTATCGACATCTGACACGCTGAGACGATCTGAACCGCACTCTTTACCCGCATAGGCGGCCAAAGAGTGCAATTCGTCAATGCAAGATAAGGCAATACATCTAAGTGCAGCAATCTGCACTCATACCATTTAATGAACAAGACAGTGAAAACCAGATATATATGGAAAACTTGAACACCGATTCACGCACCCTCAAAGAGATAAAAAAACGCCGCACCTTTGCCATCATAAGCCATCCTGATGCCGGTAAAACAACCCTCACTGAAAAACTTCTGCTATTTGGCGGAGCGATCCAACAGGCAGGTGCAGTCAAATCCCGCAAAACAGAGAAAAAAGCCACAAGCGACTTTCTCTCAATTGAGCAGGAGAGGGGGATCAGCGTCTCATCCTCTGTCATGAAGTTCAACTACAGAGACTATGAGATAAACCTTCTTGATACGCCAGGGCATAAGGATTTTTCAGAAGATACCTACAGGGTACTTACTGCTGTGGACTGTGCTGTGATGATAATTGACAGTGCCAAAGGGGTTGAGCCTCAGACCAGGAAGCTCATGGAGGTTTGCCGGATGCGCAACACACCCATAATCACCTTTATAAACAAGCTGGACAGAGAGGGGCTTGAGCCGCTGGAACTCTTTGCAGATATTGAGGAGAAGCTTCAGATTGAGTGCACCCCGATAACATGGCCTGTTGGAATGGGCAAACGGTTTCAGGGGGTCTATCATCTCCACAATAATGAGCTTGGGCTTTTCTCTGCCGGTTACACTCCAAAGGATGGTGATGGAGTGCTCATAAAGGATCTGTCTGACTCAAAGTTAGATGAATATCTGGGAACACAGGCAGATGAACTCAGAGATGATGTTGAACTCCTTCAGGGTGCATCATATCCATTTGATGTGGATGAGTATCTTAAAGGGTCACAGACCCCTGTCTTTTTTGGAAGTGCCATAAACAACTTCGGGGTAAGAGAGATGCTCGACTCATTTGTTGAGATCGCCCCTCCACCAGGTATCCGCAAAACAGCCACAAGGGATGTTGACCCAAGAGAAAAGGAGTTTTCAGGTTTTACATTTAAAATCCAGGCCAACATGGACCCTGCCCACAGGGACAGAATCGCATTTTTCAGGATCTGTTCCGGCAAATTCACCCGGGGGATGAAGGTGAGGCACCACCGCATAGGAAAGGAGATAATCATATCCAATGCCACCATCTTCATGGCCCAGGAGAGAAGCAACATTGATGAAGCATATCCAGGAGATATAATAGGTATTCACAACCACGGCACCATCAAGATCGGAGACACCTTTACAGAGAAAGAGCCTTTGAAGTTTCTTGGAATACCAAGCTTTGCACCAGAACACTTCAGAAGGGTGGTTCTGAAAAACCCGCTTAAAACAAAGGCTTTGCAGAAAGGTCTCTTTCAGCTTGCCGAAGAGGGTACTATCCAGGTCTTCCGACCGAGAATCAACAATGACTATATTCTTGGTGCTGTTGGCGTTCTCCAGTTTGATGTGACCATGTCAAGACTCATGGCTGAGTACAGTGTTGATGCCGGATATGAACCCATTGACTACTCTGTAGCGCGTTGGGTCACCTGTGACAATGAAGAGCTTCTCAAAGAGTTTGTCAGAAAAAATTCTGGCTCCATTGCAATTGACTCTGAAGGGTGGACAGCCTTTTTAACTACAAGCGAATATCAGCTGGGATTTGCTGTGGAGGCGTGGCCTGATATAAAATTTCACAAAACCAGAGAGTATAATTAAAGAACAACCCCTTTTAATGAACGTTAAGTATTCTGATTCATAATCATTGAATTCAGATGAAACATAGTAAAAAGAATTCCATAATATAAATTCAAGGAGAAGATATAGATGACCGAAAACCGGATTTTCAACTTTAATGCTGGCCCTTCAGCCTTGCCTCTGACTGTTCTCAAAGAGATTCAGGACTCTTTTCTCAACTTCAAGGGTTCTGGAATGTCCATCACTGAGATCAGCCATCGCTCTGCTCTGTTTGATGAGGTGATTAACGACACTGTGGCAAGGACAAGACGCCTTCTCAATATTGATGATAAATACCATGTGCTCTTTATTCAGGGTGGTGCAAGCCTTCAGTTTGCCATGATCCCCATGAACTTTCTTGCAGAGGGTGCAACTGCTGACTATGTCAACACTGGAACATGGTCAACCAAGGCCATTAAAGAGGCCAAACTTCTGAATAAAACCGTTAATGTGGTTGCCTCATCAGAGGATAAGAATTTTTCCTATATTCCTCAAAATATAAAATTTAGTAAAGATGCTGCATATGTCCACATCACATCCAACAACACCATCAAGGGTACCCAGTGGCACGAGTTTCCAGATACAGGCGGAGTCCCCATTGTCTCTGATATGTCTTCAGACATCTTCAGCAGACCGCTTCAGATGGATAGGTTTGGAATGATCTATGCTGGTGCCCAGAAGAACATGGGGCCTGCCGGAGTGTGCATGGTTATTCTGCGAGATGATATGTTGAAACGTTCAGAGGAGTTCCTACAGAGTGAGACAAAATCTCTGCCCAACATGCTCCGTTACAACACATACTCATCACAGAACTCCATGTACAACACCCCTAACTGCTTTGGTATCTATACCATTCAGCTTGTGCTTAAATGGCTGGAAGAGGAGGTTGGTGGGCTTGAGAAGATGGAGGCACGTAACCTCGAAAAGGGGAATATGCTCTATGACTTTATTGATGGCAGCAACTTCTATCGTGCCACTGCTGAGAAAAAGAGTCGATCCCTGATGAACGTAACTTTCCGTCTTCCAAGTGAGGAGATGGAGAAGGAGTTTATCTCACAGGCAACCAAAAATGGAATGGGTGGACTCAAAGGGCATCGCTCTGTCGGTGGATGCAGAGCATCAATATACAACGCAACCACAGTAGAGGCTGTTGAGGCGTTGATTAAATTTATGAAATCTTTTGCAATGGGAAAATAAGAGAGGGGTTTGAATGAAAGTCCTTGTAAGTGATAAAATGGGTGAAGCTGGCCTTGAGATATTCAGAAGAGCTGAGGGAATTGAGCTTGATGTAAAGACAGGATTGAAGCCTGAAGAGTTAAAGGCAATTATTGGCCAGTACCATGGTCTTGCAATCCGAAGTGCCACAAAGGTTACCAAGGAGATAATTGAGGCTGCAACTAATCTCAAGGTTGTGGGACGGGCAGGTATCGGTCTTGATAATGTAGATATCCCGGCAGCTACCCAGAAGGGGATTGCGGTGATGAACACACCGGGTGGCAACACTGTGACCACGGCAGAACATGCTATTGCCATGATGATGTCTCTTACCCGCAATATTCCAAGGGGAACCGCCACACTCAAACAGGGGCTGTGGGAGAAGAAAAATCTTCAGGGGCGCGAGCTTTTCAACAAGACTCTCGGCCTGATAGGATTTGGCAACATTGGCTCAATTGTGGCAAACCTTGCTCAGGGACTCAAAATGCAGGTTATCATCGCTGACCCCAATGTCACCGCAGAGCGTATTCAGAAGGCAGGATTTGAGAGTGTCACCCTTGAAGAACTCTACCGCCGTTCAGATTATATAACCATCCATGTTCCCAAGCTTGAGAGCACCACCAATCTTCTGAACAGAGAGACCTTTGCAATGATGAAAGATGGAGTGATGATCATCAACTGTGCAAGGGGCGGTATAATACATGAGGAAGATCTCTATGATGCTATCGTATCTGGCAAGGTTGCAGGAGCAGCACTTGACGTATTTGCAAAAGAGCCCCCAGGAGATAACCCTCTTCTCACTCTGGATCAGGTGATTGCCACACCTCATCTTGGTGCTTCCACTGAAGAGGCACAGACCAATGTGGCTGTTGCAGTGGCCAACCAGATTGTTGCCTATCTAACACAGAATACTGTCATTAATGCCGTCAATGTTCCATCGGTTACAGGGGAGCTGTTGAAAAAACTTCAGCCCTACCTCTACCTCTCCGAAAGAATCGGGAAGATGCACACCTTCATGTCTGAAGGGGCTATCAAAGAGATCAATATTGAGTATGCAGGCAACTTCCTGGATCTGGAGATGAAACCTGTAACCCTTGCAGCAGTGAGGGGAATTCTTGATCCTATTGTCCCCTATGAGGTCAATTTTGTCAATGCCATGTCATTGGCAAAAGATATGGGTATTAAAGTATCTGAAACAGCAAGTCAGGAGAGTGACCACTACATCAACCTCATAAGAGTTGCTGTTGTATATGAGAATAAAACAAACCTTATTGCCGGTACAATCTTTGGAAAGGACGATGCAAGAATTATCAGGATCAACAAATTCCGTCTGGAAGTTATTCCTGAGGGTTATCTATCACTGATTCACAATAAAGATGTGCCGGGGGCTATTGGAAGTATCGGTACATGTCTTGGAGTTCACAACATCAATATAGGAAAAATGACGGTGGGCAGAGAGGATGACGGTGACAGAAATATCATCTTTATCAGAACAGATACCCCGGTCTCTGAGGCTGTCTCTGAAGAACTCAGAAATCTTGATAAGGTACACTCAATAATCAACTTTTCACTCTGATTTTTTATATGAAAGTCTCGGTAAGGGCTTGTTTTCAGAGAGATTTTCATCTCTTCGATTGTGGCGGTGAACCGCCATGTTGGTTTATATGAAAGTCTAGGGATCACAAACTGGTTGGTACCCGTAGAGACGCAAGATCTTGCGTCTCTACATGCGTCTCTACAACTTTCATACTTCGTTGTGTCTGTCAGGTCATGATAGTTTGTTATTTGCGGCCCCTCAGTAATAGATTCATGAGGTATGGACGAGTGGATAAAACCTAAAGACCAGTGAGCAAAACTGTCAGGATGTAGAGGCTGAGCTGCTGCCACCTATATTCAGATTTATACAGGCAAGAGTATCCTTTTTGCAGCTGGCTTCAAACTCCTTGAGAGTCATTCTCAACTCTTTTCTCTTTAACGCCTCCTGGTTTCTCCGTTTCTCATCATCTGTGTCCAGTATCAGACCTGGCACCTCAAGCGGCCTGCCAGTCGCCTTATCTACTGCAACAAACGTGAGATAGGCAGAGGCAACATGCCTTACAGTACCCTTGAGCAGATCTTCTGCATCAACCCTGACACCAATCTCCATAGAGGTTCTGCCTGCCATATTAATTGATGCCTTGATGGTTATCATCTCACCTATGAAGATCATGTTATGAAAATCAATTCTGTCAATGGATGCTGTAACAGCAAGGTTGCCAGCATGTTTTATTGCTACAACCCCTGCTGCATTATCAATCTCCTTCATAACAGAGCCGCCATGTACTATCCCGCCAGGGTTGGCGTCTGAGGGCTGCATAACTCTGGCAAGGGTGACCATGGTATCTTTAACACATTTGGATTTCAATTTGTCCATCTTGAACTCTCTCTATTTAGCTATTGATTATTGAGCAGATAGCTACCGATATCTATCTGCTGTCGAGCAGGTTTTAATGTTTGAAACAGACAGGTTACACCAAATTGGTTCAATCTTTGAATACTAGCTTGCCACCAAGGTGACCTGCAATACCAGCAGAGGCAAGCATAATCACATTGAGCAGGATAAAAAGCCAGGAGAGGCCGGAAGAGATCACCAGTGGGTCAGCAATATACCATAGTACATTAAAAACGCAGGTGGTGGTGGTTACAGCAGCAGCAATGATTTTAATTACAAAAAGTGAGGTCATTGATCTGTTATACTTTTTTATCCACTCAGCATATCCGGCAAAGAGAACAAACGGGAGCAGAATCATGACAAAAAAGAGATTGAAAAAACCAGCAGTTGAGAGAACTTCTGCAATGGAGTTATCTGCTTGAAACAGAACAGCCAGTATAAAGAGAGTTACAGCAAGAGGTAGTACGCCATTGGGAAAATGTACCGAAATAGGATGAGCGTGGTGCTTGACAATAAGCTCCTGTAGCGCCTTATAGAGCTTTACCCATCTTGGCTTACTGGCATCAACTATTGCCTGCTGCTGTGCGATCTCCCTTTTCAGCTCCTCTATTCTTAAGGCGCTCTTTGATTTTTCATCCAGCTCCGGTTCAAGCAGGATAAACTTTGATGCCGGAGCTTTGCAGATGGGACACTGTGCTGGTGGTTCATCCCCTTCATGAATATATCTGCAGATTGTACATTTCCATTTTTTCATTTTTATGATTTTCTCCTTTTTGTAAATATATCATCTTCTGCCTATTGCGCTCTATTTTTCAACCCTACCGTTCATCAATATCAATGAAACTGCACTCATTTGGACCACAGTAATCCCCAACATATGAGGCACCAGGGCGGTAAAGAGCTGGTTTGTGAGCAGCCAGTGCAAACTGCTCTTCAATAACATGGGCGGACCAACCGCTCACTCTGGAGATAGCAAATAGAGGTGTGAAAAAATCCATGGGGATTCCCATTGAATAGAATAGAGATGCGCTGTAGAAGTCAACATTGACAAAGATATCTAGATTTTTACGGGTTTTGAATGCAGCTTTTGCCCTCTTCTCAACCTCCATGGAGAGTTCATACCAGGTGGTATCCCCCACAATCTCTCCAAGCCTCCTCGACATTGGGGCAAGTATCAGTGCTCTTGGATCATCAACCTGATATACAGCATGGCCAAGCCCCATGATCAGCCCACCAGAGTTCAGAGTCTCTTCAATATAGGCATCAATCTTATCCACAGAGCCTATGGCTTTGAGCATCTCCATTACCCGTACGTTGGCACCACCGTGCAGTGCTCCAGACAGGGAACCAACTGCTGCTGAAACAGCCGCATATATATGCGCCCTGGTCGATGCCACCTGTCTTGCCGTAAAAGTTGATGCATTCAACGAATGTTCGGCATGAAGAACAAGGCTTGTATCAAAGAAGGATGCCATCTCTCTGTCCGGTATCTCACCTTTTAGCATGTAAAGAAAATTGGCCCCATGGTCAAGGGTCTCATGGGGCAGAAGAGGCTCCTCTCTGTTTCTGATTCTATCCCACGCAGCCATAATAACAGGAATTGAGGCAATGAGCTGTAACGCACTCTCTTTTGCATATTCAATAGTACTCTTATCAGCAGAACTCTCCTTACCAGCATGAGGATCAACCCTTACGAGCATTGGAACAGCAGCCTGGAGAATATCCATTGGTTCTGTCTTTGCAGGGATCTGTTTCAAAAAATTGAAGAGCTCCTGTGCCAGTTTTCGCTTTTCCCTTAATTTTTCCTTTAATTGATTGAGTTCATGAGCTTTAGGGAGCCTCTCATACAGCAGAAGAAAGACAATCTCTTCATAGCAGACCTTCTCTGCAAGATCAGAAACCAGATAGCCACGATAGAGCAGTTTTCCAAGTTTACCATTAACATCACTGATTTTTGTACTTGCCACACTGGCACCCCTGAGGCCAGTATCAAGAATGGGTGTACATTCGTTCATAAAATCTCCTGTGATTTAGCAAAGATGTTTTTGTTCTCTTTTAAGGAAAAACTTTTTTATGTTCAATCTGGGGTCGCCAACCAAAAACTGTTGAGTGGTTGACTTAAATTTTTTTCCCGGCAATCTGGAGAAAGAGATCAGCTATCTGAAAAAATTCTCAAAAAAGGCTGAAAAAGCTCTTTTCCCATCTATACAACCTTTTCAGGAGGCCGCCTTTCAGGAACATATCTGGCTTCCACCTTCCCATCGTTAAGTTCTGCTGAAACATAAAGGCCACAGAAACATGCTCCATATTCACGTACATCTGCCTCCCTGTACTCACAAGGACAGATAATATCTCTATCTGCCTCTCTCTCTCCAACTGCAAGGCGGCAGGGACAGGCCATGTAACCATAACTATCTCTGTTTCTCATAAGAGAGTCGAGCAGCTCATGAACAAGATCTAGATCTCTGTTGAAAAAATAGCCTTTAGGCTCCTGAATTTTTTTCAGGTTCTCATACAATGTTTTAACATCCATCTTTTCTATCTCCTTCTGGCTCGTTCAAAACGAACTATCTTACTTTCCATCGCTTACCTGAAGTCCCAGCGCCTCTCTGATCTGATCCGCCTGAAACCCCACTATCACCTTGTTATTTATCACAATAGTTGGAAATGAACACCTTGGGTTGATCTTTTTGATATCTGCTATGGTGGATTGTCTCTCCTCACCGGTCAGGCAATCCACCTCAACACATGTAAAGTCAACATGACATTCTGTTAAGAACTTTTTGGCAGCCTTACAGTGGCTGCATGTACTCAATGCATAGATCTGTGCACAATTTTCACTCATAGTTGATCAGTCCCCTTATTTTAGTTTTTTAACCTTTCATTTTGCATTTATCGTTTATAACGATTTTTTATTTATTTTATATGTCAGATCCATTCAACTTATCAAAGTTGGCAAAAAAATTCCTTCAATCTTCAGTCCAGAGGTTGTTGACACTGCTCATATTACTACTTACGGCAGATTTAATGTTGATGGCTGTAAAAATCAGAGTGAGAATAACTTAATTTGCAATGTTTTTAAACCAAATTTTACTTGCAAAAGGTATTGATTTGAGTTTTCATATATTTAAAACATTTGAAAACTGTTATATATCACATATGATGTGTCATAGCACATGACCTTTGATGTCATAGCGCAATGCCATTTTATTATAACAAAATGGCATTTCTGTCATGACAAAATGGCATTTTTTCAAGGAGAACAATAGACGAAGATGAAAAAAGAGATCACTGTAAAAATTGGAGGAGAGGCAGGGCAGGGGATACAGACAATTGGAACCCTGCTGGCTGAAGTGTGCCATAGCGCAGGACTATTTATATTCTCTATTGATGATTTTGAATCCAGGATCCGGGGAGGACACAGCTTTAATCTTCTCAGAATAAGCAATGAACCTGTAATGGCCCCAGGGCACATACCCGATATTCTGGTTGCCCTTGATCAGAAGACCATGAATCTGAATAGAGAGCTGCTTTCTGATGAGAGTCTGGTTATTCTCAATAGTGATAGTGAGGCCAATATCAACACTGATGCCAGGCAGAATCTCCTGAAACTTCCTCTGAAGGAGCTGGCAAAGGAGGCTGGGGGGGTGATTACAGCCAATACAGTTGCAGCAGGCTGTATATTCTCTGTTTTGGGAACACCTTTTGAGATGCTCAAAGATCTTCTTGTAAAAAAATTCAAGGCAAAAGGGGAAAAGATCATTGATCTTAACCTCAATGCTGCACAAAAAGGGTATGAGGCAGCAGGAACAGTTCACTACAATACACAATTTGACTGGAAGCCATGTAAAACAGACCGCATTGTCATAAGCGGCGCAAGGGCGGCCGGGCTTGGTGCCCTTGCATCAGACTGCCGTTTTTTTCCATTCTATCCCATGAGCCCTGCAACAGGTGTTATCGCAAGCGTTGTACCATACGCTGGCAGACTTCCTGTAGTGGTTGAGCAGGCAGAAGACGAAATTGCTGCTGTGAACATGGCCATTGGTGCATCATTTGCAGGAGTCCGCTCTCTTACATCCACATCAGGTGGAGGGTTCTGTCTTATGACTGAAGGGATAGGATTTGCAGCCATGACAGAGACTCCGCTCGTTATAGTTGATGCTCAGCGGCCAGGGCCTGCAACAGGGTTACCTACCAGAACAGCTCAAAGTGATCTGCTCTTTGTCATAAATGCCTCTCAGGATGATTTCCCAAGATTTGTATTTGCTCCTGGCACACCTGCTGAGACTTTTGAGACAATGAAAAGAGCCTTTTATCTCTCTGAAAAGTATCAGGTACCAGCCATTATCATGCTTGATCAGTTTCTTGCAACATCCCAGGCAACTCAACAGAATATATTTAAAGTGGATAAGGAGATTGAGCGGTTTATCTCAACAGATGACGATATCAGATCTCCTGAAACCTACAGAAGGTACGCCATTACAGAGAGTGGTATCTCTCCAAGGGCACTGCCCTGCATGGGAAGAGCCATAGTAAGGGCAACAGGAAATGAGCATAATGAAAAGGGAGAGATAAGTGAAGATGCGGTCAACAAGGTCAATATGACCAGGAAGAGAAACGCAAAACTTCCAGCCATGATAAGTGAGATGGAGCCTCCTGAAATGAGCTCTTATGTGGTTAAAAGGGTATCCTATAAAACAACTGCTCCATCTCAGGGCGACAGCAACTCTGATAGAGAGTTTTTTCTCACTGGATGGGGATCATCAAAAGGGGTTATCATTGAAGCGTGTGATACTCTACAGGCAAAAGGGGTAGATGTAGGGTGGATAATTTTCAAAGATATCTGGCCAATTGATTCAGATGCTCTCAGAACTCTTCTTGAAAATAAAAAATTTATCATGGTGGAACAGAACTCCAACTCTCAGATGGGCAGACTCATTACCCAGGAGACAGGCCTCATCTACCATTCAGCAATTCTAAAAGATGATGGCAGACCATTGTATCCAGAATATATTGTCAAAAAGGCTCTTGAGATAATAGCTTTAAAACAGGTAGAATGAGCAATCTGCTGCAATTATTATCGGACTAAAAATCTTTGCACAACGATGAAATTCCTGAACAGGATGAAATTCCTGAACAAATAGATAAAAATATTTAAAGGAACAGTACAATGGTTGAACCTAAAGAGTATGATAATGATTTTGAAAATAAATGGTGTCCTGGATGCGGAAATTTTCTGATCCAGAAAGCTATGAAACAGGCCTTTGCTGAACTTGATATTCCACCTGAAAAGATTCTCTTTGTCTCTGGTATCGGGCAGGCTGGTAAGACCCCGCACTTCATGAAGGGAAACCTGATACACTGCCTTCATGGACGGGCTCTGCCTGTTGCCACTGGTGCAAAAATAGCAAATCATGATCTCAATATTGTGGTCAATTCAGGAGATGGTGATTGCTATGGTGAGGGTGGTAACCACTTTCTTGCTGCCATCAGGAGAAATATTGATATCACCCTTCTGGTTCACAATAACCAGGTTTATGGATTGACCAAGGGGCAGGCATCCCCCACCTCTGCTCTGGGGATGGTGACAAAGTTGCAGAAAAATGGTGTAACATCCTCTCCGTTCAACCCTCTGGCAACTGCCCTTGGAGCAGGTGCAGGGTTTGTGGCAAGGGGATTTTCCGGTGAGCCGGAGAGGCTGACAGGCCTTATTAAACAGGCAATGAACTACAGAGGACTTGCCTTGATTGATATTCTACAGCCATGTGTATCTTTCAACAAGATCAATACCAATCAGTGGTATAAAGAGAGAGTCTATGAGATTGAAACCACTGGCCATGACAAATCTGATCTTGCCAGTGCCATTGTTCACTCACTGGAGTGGGGAGATAAGATCCCGACTGGTCTTTTCTATGAAAAGGAGTCAACCCCTTTTCACAGTAGAGTAGGCGTATTACAGGAGAGAACACTCATATCCCAGCCCTTTGGTGGAGAAAAAACAGCGGCATTGATATAACGGCCATGCCCTGACAGGCGCAACGAAGCATGAAAGTTGTAGAGACGCAAGATCTTGCGTCTCTACGGGGTACCCACCAGTTTGTATCCCCAGACTTTCATATAAAAAAGAGTTCCACTCTTGGTTGTGCCAGAACAATCTGCCATGTAGGTTTATGGGAAACAGGAGCCGCAGGCTTATCCATCGGCTTAATAAAGATGCAAATAATTGAGAAGACAGAGAAAGAGATGAAACCAATATCAGCAGCAGAGAGAACCAGAGAGATTACCCCTTTTATTGTTATGGAGATCATGGAAAAAATCCATGAGATGGAAGCTAAAGGTACTCATGTGATACACCTTGAGATCGGCGAGCCGGACTGTGATACACCTGAGTGTGTCAAAACTGCGGCAGCCCAGGCATTTGCATGTAATGAGACCAGCTATACACATAGCCTTGGCGACATCCGGCTCAGAAGAGCCATTTGTGAATATTACAAAGAGACCTATGGAGTGGAGATAACTCCTGGCAGGATCATCGTTACATCAGGTACCTCTCCGGCAATGCTGCTGCTCTTTTCGGCTATGGTAAATCCTGGAGATGAGATAATTATCTCTGATCCACACTATGCATGTTACCCCAACTTCATACGATTTGCTCAGGGCGTTCCTGTCAGAGTTCCTGTTCATGAATCTGAAGGCTTTCTTTACACACCAGAGGCTATTGCTGAAAAGATCACCCCAAGAACCAAGGGGATTTTAATCAACTCACCATCTAACCCGACTGGCAATGTCATGTCAAAACAGAGGATGGAGGAGATAACTTCCCTTGCCGAGAGCCATGATATTGCAATCATCTCTGATGAGATCTACCATGGGCTTGTTTACAGCGGTAAAGAGCACTCCATTCTTGAGATAACAGACAACGCCTTTGTCTTCAATGGCTTCTCAAAACTTTTCGCCATGACCGGTCTTCGTCTTGGATATCTTATTGCGCCTCAATATTTTATCCGTCCTCTTCAGGTGCTTCAACAGAACTTTTTCATATCTGCCAACTCTGTAATTCAGATTGCAGGAGCCTCAGCTCTCAAAAATGCAAAAAAAGAGACAGAAGAGATGAAAAAGGTGTATAATCAACGTCGGGAGTATATGATTAAACGGCTCAGGGATATGGGGCTTGGAATCACAGTTGAACCAACCGGTGCATTCTATGTATTTGCCAATGCAAAACATATCTCTATGGACTCCTACTCTCTGGCTGTGGACATTCTGGAGAGTGCTCATGTGGGAGTCACTCCTGGCATTGATTTTGGTACTAATGGAGAGGGTTATCTCCGCTTCTCATATGCCAACTCCATGGAAAATATTGCTGAAGGGTTAGAGAGACTCGAACGCTATTTAAACAACAAAAGATAAAAAATGATTATCAAACAGAGTGAATTTATCAAAAGTGCTGTCAATCCATCCCACTTTCCTGATCCTGAATTTCCAGAAGTTGCGTTTGCTGGCAGATCTAATGTGGGAAAATCCTCTCTTATAAATACAATAGTCAACCGGAAGAGCCTTGTAAAAACAAGCTCCAGACCAGGATGTACCCAGTTGATCAATTTTTTTAAAATCAACGGCAACACCTTTTTTGTCGATCTGCCAGGTTACGGATATGCCAAAGTTTCAAAGACAATCCGTTCCCAGTGGGGTACAATGGTGGAGCGGTACCTGAAGCAGAGAGAGAACCTCATGGGTGTGGTACTGCTGATTGATATCAGAAGGGAGCCGCAGAAGGAGGAGTTCCAGCTGATGGAGTGGCTCTCAGGCAGAGGCATACCATGTTTAAGGGTACTCACCAAAGCTGATAAGCTCTCCCGCCAGAAGCAGATTAACCGTGTGACAGAGCTCTCAAAGATGATGATGTGTGAAAAAGAGGAGATGATTCTCTTCTCTGCCACATCAAAACAGGGCAAAGATGAGATACTAAAAGAGCTAGATATGCTCTTTTAGCCAGTAACCGTTAAGATCGCATAATCTCAATAGTGCAGGGACGTATAATAGATGCAGTGACAGTTTTTTTTTGACCTGACGCTGCTAATGATTCAAAACAATATAGAGAGTAAAAAAAGATTGAACAATATGAAAAATGAGAATTTCAGGTCAGGATTTATTGCTATTGTGGGTGCCCCCAATGCTGGTAAGTCAACCCTGCTGAACCGTGTAACAGGAGAGAAGATCTCCATTACATCCAGCAAACCACAGACCACCCGGGACAGAATCCTTGGCGTGGTTGAGCGTCCCATGTCCCAGATAATTTTTGTTGACACTCCTGGAATTCACAGGGCTCACTCGCTCTTGAATCGAAAAATAGTTGATCAGGCACTTGCAGCTGTTCAGGATGTGGATGCTATTCTGTTGATGGTTGATGCAGCTGGGCAAGAGAGTGAATCTGAGCAGATCATAATTGAACAGCTCAAAAATAGCGATAAGAGCGTACTTCTTGCCATCAACAAAACTGATCTTGTCTCCCCAGAGACCCTTTTACCGCTTATTCAAAGGTGTACATCCCTGTATGAATTTAAGGCTGTAGTGCCAATATCAGCAAAAAACGGCATACAGATCAACGAACTTCTTGACGAAATTGAACAGTGGATGCCTGAAGGGGAGCGGCTCTTCCCGAAAGATACTCTCACAGATCTCTCTGAGAAATTCATTGCAGGTGAGATGATCCGTGAAAAGATCTTCCGGCTGACCGGTATGGAGGTACCATACTCCAGTGCTGTGACAGTTGACTCATTCAAGGTTGAGAGTAAACTGATTGTTATCCATGCAAGTATCCACCTTGACAGAGATTCCCAGAAAGGGATTGTCATTGGTAAGGGGGGACAGATGCTTAAAAAAATAGGGGAGCAGGCAAGAAAAGATATTGAGAGGATGACAGGTTCAAAAGTTCTTCTGAAGCTCCTTGTCAAAGTGACAAAACAGTGGAGCAGGAGTGAGAATATGTTAAAGGAGTTTGGATATTAAGTGGATAAACCGTGGTTTAAAGAAGTTTAATGATCAGGAGTAATACGGTAACAGCTCATGGAATTTTATTTTTCACAGGACGAAGAGATTCAGAAACAGGAGAGGCAGAAGGCAAGGGAGCTTAAAAACAGCCAGTGGTGGAAACGGAAGAGATCCCAGGGAATTTGTCACTACTGTCATGAGCACTGTCCACCAAAGGAGTTAACCATGGATCATATTGTCCCCATTGCAAGGGGAGGGAGATCTGTCAAAAACAATGTGGTGCCATGTTGCAAACCCTGCAATACGAAAAAATGCCAGATGGTCCCTATTGAGTGGGAGGAGTATATGCGATCACTGGATTTAACCATCTCCTAAGTATCCTGAGACTATCTTTACACCTCCACACCTTTTAATCACAGCGGATACCCTGCATTCATATTAGGTTATCAGCAAAAAGAATATCCCACATACCCAAGCCTGCAAGCAAACTGATCCAGACACAATAAGGGCAATGTGGCATATTCACTCTTACGTTAACCTTAACCCCTGCAATGCATAGTTTTATTTACACAAAATCCAGATTCCAGGGGTTCAAGTTTAATCAGTACCCTTTGATTATTTCTCCTTCTGCTCTTTTTTCGACTTCTTGGTGCAGAGTCTGTGTATGGTCTGTGCATGCCAATCACCTCTTCCTGAGAAGGTAGGTTGCCCAAGCGCAACAAGATGCTGTGCCACTTCATCAAAGGTTTTACCCTGAGAACGCATGGATTGGATAATCTCCATCACCTCTTCCCGTGGTAATAGTGCCTCTCTTGTCACTTGTGAGTCCACTCTAGTGGCTGTTTTTTTTGTCTCTTCTGTCTCTGGCAGACTATTTCTGTTTTCTGGTACTATCTTTATTGGCTCTGACTTGCTCTGTGAGGGTATTTCCAGCTTTTCAGCTCTTCTGGGAGAGACAACGCTTTTGGTCTCCATTTTTTTACGTCTGATAACTTTTATGGATTTTTCGCTATCTTCCTGTGAAGAGTCTTGCACAGATGGTTTTGAGGTATATTGAATCTCTTGAGTATCTTCCTCTTCTGAATCAATAATCTGGGAATCAACATACTGAGCATCACTATTCTGAAAATCCACATCTCCTGCAGCAATATCTTGAGGGTCATCATATTCATCATAAACCACTTCACTATCAACCTCTTCAGCCTCAAGTGGCTCAGATTCAAGAATATCGCTATCCTCATCTATTGCAGCTTCTGAGGGGGATGGCCTTTTAAATGAAAACGACTCATTAAGAGATATGGTGGCCACCCGAAGGTACTCAGCTATCTCTTCAAGCGCTATCGCCTTACGCTCTTCAGCAATAACTCTCTTCTCCTGGACAGTAATAAGCATCTCCTGGTTCTTTGTATAAACATCCAGCAGATCCAGCATGAGATCAAGGGGATCAAGGGGGGGGGCAAAGGATGGTTGATGTTCGCCTCCTGGCATATTATGGGCATGGGTTGTGCCTCTTGTAGTTGGTCTTTTGATATTTCCGGCCCGTGTGCCTTGATAATTGCCGTGGTTCTGATAATTAGGTACAGCATTAAAATTGGCATTATCAAAACTTCTTCTGGTCTTTGGCGTTCGTTTATCTTTCTGACCACCTCTGAGACTCTGAAGAAAATCGTTCATTGATTCTTCTCCTTATTTTTTTTATTTATCCAATAATTCATTATATTTTTACAAAAAATATATACACATGCTTACAAGCTGATTACCAGGCGGCAATGACCGCCGAATCAGAATTTTTAAAAACAGATACCCCTGGCCGGACTTTGAGAATTTATTATGGATCACATTATAATACAGTACAATCGCATTACAATATCATATGATAGAATTCAATGTCTGGAGGCATAACAAAAAAGACCGGTTCTTTCCAGAACAGGCTTGAGCTTGATTTTTTTTTATTAAAGGGAGTCAAATATTTATGGTGCATTAACTATTTACAGTGAATGAGGTGATTTACAAACTCAGGAATTTACTTTATCCGAAATTTATCGTATTCTGTCAAGCATTTTTGCATTAAACATATATCAGGATCTTTTTACACGTTAGTGACTATTAAATAATTACCCGTACATGTAGGTATTTATTTCATAAAAATGCACCACAAGTGTTAATTGAATATTTTAATTTTTAAGGGAAAAGAGATGAAACCTTCTTATGAATACAAGATAAACTATACCATTGAAAAACCTGACACTATTAAAAAAGAGATGATCGACCCTATTGAGTATGGTTACAAATCAAAACGAACCATTGACATAACAATAAAACAACCTGAATTTACATCAGTATGTCCCATGACAGGGCTTCCTGATATCGGGTCTATTATAATAAAATACCGGCCGGACCAGAAGATTGTCGAGCTTAAGTCTCTTAAATTCTATCTGCTTCAGTACCGGAATGTGGGTATATTCTATGAACATGTGGTCAACCGGATTCTGGATGATATGGTTGATATGCTTGATCCTCTCTATATGGAGGTGGTTGGTGAGTTCACCCCAAGAGGCGGGGTCAGCTCCATGGCATCAGCGGTTTATGAAAAAAAGTAGATTATTCGGCATCCTTCATATCAGCCCAAAAGCAGTTGACCTTTTTAAAAAAAATTCCTGGAAGAGTTGAGTATACCTCTTCAGGAGGTGTCAACTGTCAAATGAAGGGTGCCATTATTCTGCCTGATTATCAAGAGATCTCTCATATTCATCAATAAGCTGCATGGTTTGAGCCATTGATTCAATATTGGTGAGGCTCTGCCGGAATGCACTGCACCCTGGCAACCCTTTTACAAACCACACAAGGCGGCTTCTCATCATTTTACAGGCTCTCCCCTCTCCAAAGTACGCCACAGAGTCAGTAAGCAGTGCCTTCATTGCCGAAAAAATTTCGTCTGGAGGACGGGTCTTGCAGGCTTTTTCTGGTACCACCCCATTCGCCAGATTCGGCGAATGGGAGTTACAGCCTGTGGCTGACAGTTTATCTTCAGAAAGCAGTGCACTGTGTTCAGAGAGCATCAGCTCAATGTCAGAGAGGAGAAAAGGGTTGGACATGGCCGCTCTTCCAACCATGACGGCATCACATCCTGTCTGCTGCATCATTCTGATTCCGTCAGCAGCAGAGAGAATATCCCCGTTACCAATAAGGGGGATAGAGAGAGTGGCTTTGAGCTTTTCTATTAAAGACCAGTCTGCTCTTCCCCTGAAGCCCTGTAAAGCGGTTCTCGGATGAAAGGTGATGGCATCAACTCCGTATTTCTGAGCTGACTCTGCAATGCGGAAAGCATCAGCTCCTGAACTGTCCCATCCTGATCGAATTTTAATGGTCAGAGGGAGGGAAATCGCTCCCCTGACAGCCCGGATCAGCTCCTCTGCATTGGCGATATTCTGCATCAGGGCAACTCCTGCACCGGTTCTGACCACCTTTTTTACGCTGCAACCGAAGTTGATATCAATTATATCTGCCCCTCCACTCTTTTCAATAATAGCTGCGGCTTCTGCCATCTCCAGAGGTTCAGATCCGAAAATCTGCACTGAAAGAGGTCTCTCCGCAGGATCGGTCTGAAGAAGAGAGAGGGTTTTTTCCGAATTGTAGAGAAGCCCTTTGACACTTACCATTTCCGAGCATACCAGTGAACATCCGAATCTCTTTACGATACGTCTGAAAGGAAGATTGGTAATTCCGGCAAGTGGTGCAAGTACTGTATGCCCCTGAATATTAAGTTCTCCAATGTTCATAACATACTCTACTGACTATCTCGTTTTCTCTTCTGAAAATCAGCTAATGAGACCACCTGTCCAATATCCTCTCTCCTGGAATGTGATTTTTCAGGCAACCTGTTCTCTCCTTGATCGCTCTTTGATTGACGCCTGTTTCTGAACTGATTCTCACTTCCGATAGTATTACTGCTTGATTCAGACAGAGCTGTCTCTCTATCTTCATCCACTTCAGATTGAGCCCGGGGGGCACGGACAACCTCAATTCTCATCTTCTTGCCGCCCATAAAAAACTCGGTTCCTTCAATATAGATATCTTTGAGAGTCCACACTATGGATTTTACAGGGATCTGGAGTACCATAAGTTCAATATTGAACCAGTTTTTTTTGACATCTGGCCAGATAGCCTCTACCCGTGCAAAAAAAACCGGGGAATCTTCAAGATATACCAGCACAATATCATTTTCTGTTGCCATCTTCTCTCTCCTACCTGTTGAAAATTGAGGGCTTGATCATATCTCCGGCCAGCGCAGTATTATATGATACGTGATTGCTGACGATCATTGCAAATTTGGCTCGTCTAATTATTAAGCCCAAAATTGAGTTTCAAACACCCATTGCTGCCATAAAACCCTGATGAACCGCATCAAATGCCATACCAATACTCTTTGTATCTCCAATCAGATCACAGGGAATCTTGAGCTTCTCAATTTCAGGCAGCAGTCTCCTCTCAGAGAGAGAGCCAGTAGCAAGAACAACAGTGTCTGCGATAATCTCCTCAATACCGTTTTCTGTCTCAATACGGATACCATCGCTGGTAATTTCCAGAGCACGGCTCTTTAACCTCACCTCTATCCCGAAGCGTTGCAGATCCTGAAGCATTCCCCATCTGGTACTCTTCCCAAACTCCTTGCCAACTTTATCCATCATCTCAATGATAGTGATATGCTTTGTCCCCTTTACAGCCAGTTTATAGAGAGTCTCAGGAGTTTCGGCGCTGTTCACAAGAAGAAACTTAAGAGCATCTCCTGACAGAGTGCCTTTTTCAGCCAGAAAGAGAGCTGTTTCAACCCCAACAGCTCCTCCGCCAACAACAACAACATTCTCACCAGTATGCACTCTGTTTTGCAGCACATCCCATGACTGAACCACATTAGAGGCTGCAACCAATAGAGAACTAGATACCATATCATCAGTAGCCATACGTCTATGCTCAACGTGGGAGTTCTCAATCCCGGGGATCGGTGGAGTCATGGGAAAAGCACCAGTAGCAAGGATAATATGATCCGGTCTCTCCGCTTCAATGCACCCCTTATCCACAGTGGTGTTAAGATGAGTATCAATATTGCGGATACGAACCTGAGTTGCAAGATTTTTCGCAAATTCTGCAAATTCATTCCGCCCGGGGGGGGCAGCAGCCAGAAAGAGCTGTCCTCCAAGCCTGCTGCTCTTTTCGTAAAGAGATACCTTATGTCCTCTGTCAGCAAGGGTTATGGCTGCATTCATACCTGCTGCACCTCCACCAATCACCATCACTTTTTTTACCTGACCAGCCTTTACAATGGCCCGGCTCTTCTCATAGCCTGCTCTAGGGTTACAGAGGCACTCCACATGTTTGAGCTTGAAGAGGTTATCAAAGCAGCCCTGGGCACATGCAATGCAGTGGATAATCTCCTCTTCTCTGCCAGTTCTTGCCTTTTCAGGCAGATAGGGATCTGCAATCAGACTGCGCCCCATGGCAACCATGTCACATAGAGCATCTGCAATCATCTCTCTTGCCAGATCCGGATCGTTGATTCTGTGGCTTGCAATTACAGGTATCTTGACAACATCTCTGACTCCCCGTGCAAGATAGCCAAATGCCCCTCTTGGCACTGACGATGTGATCTGAGGTACACGGGCCTCATGCCATCCAACATTGATGCAGAGAGCATCAACCCCTGCCTGCTCCTCCAGAGCAGTGGCATACTGTAAGAGTTCCTCTCTTGCCTGTCCATTGTGCATGAAATCATTTCCATTCATCCTGACTATCAGAGGGTAGTCTTCTCCCACAGATTCCCGGATAGCCCTCATCACCTCAATTCCAAAACGGATACGGTTTTCAAATGGACCGCCATACTCATCACTTCTCTGGTTGGTAAGTGGGGATAGAAACTCACTGATAAGATAACCTGTGCCGCTGAGCACCTCAACAGCATCAAACCCTGCTTTTTTGACCCTCAGAGCAGCATCTGCAAAATTACTGATAATCTTCTGAATCTCCTCTCTTTCAAGTGCTCTGGGAACCTCTCTGGTCAGATTAGATGCAATGGCAGAAGGGGCAACGGGTTTCTCCCCATTCAAGAAAAAGGACATGTTATAACGGCCGGAGTGGTTGAGCTGAACAGACGATTTTGCCCCGTTCTCACGTATTGTGGTTGCAAGGCGGCTTAATCCATCAATGAACTGATCTTTGTGGGCACCTATATTAAGAGAGTTACCGGAGAATTCATCTACAGTAGCATATCCCACAGAGATCATCCCTGCACCACCCTTTGCCCTCTCTTTATAAAATTCCACGATCTGATCGGTGATTTGAAAATTATCGGCCATGCCAAGGTGCATCGCAGGCATGAAGATTCTGTTTTTTACGGTAAGAAAATTGATGTTAATTGGTTGAAACAGAGGGTCCATCTGGGGTATCTCCTTTGACATTAATTGCTTTGATTGTAGTTGTCTTCTTTTTTATGCTATCTCTATGATTACTATTTGATTTATCATCAACCTTTGGGCGGATTTTTTCATCACATATCTATTTGATAATAGAAAATAGAGATCTATATAGTGTAGATCTATTCAGCAGGGGTAAATAGAGGCCTGATTGCAAAAAAGCTCTCTGCTGCTGCTGCATAGTGCTCTCTGCTCTTTGCCTTCAGAATTTTTTTCACCTCTTTGCCATACGCTGGAAATGATGGCCCGATATATGTCCAGAACCCCTTCATCCTGCCAGTTACATGGAGTGGGCCATAAAATTTAGAAGAATAAGTTTCAAACAGTTCATCATGAAACAGCTTGATCATCTCAAGATCACTCTCTCTGTTTCTCGGATATCTGCTGCCAGGACTCTCTTCAGTCAACTCTCTCCCACTCTTTATCTGAGATGGAAGAAACGGGTTAGATAAGATACCTCTGCCAATCATGAACCTGTCTACCCGTGAAAAATAGTCAGTTGACTGCAAGTTGCCTCTCATTCCTGAGAGTCTGCATAGAATCTGATCAAAGAAACGGATTGTTGTGATATCTCCATTATAAACCAGTCTGTGGGATGTGCTGTCTGCAATGCGGATAAAAGCATCCAGATCCACCTTGCCTTCATACATCTGCACACCGGTTCTTGGATGCACAATGATCTCCTCTATAGGGTATTTTTCAAATACAGGCAACAGATCAAATATCTCATCCTTATGATTTCTGCCAAGACGCACCTTTACGGACAGGTTGCAAGTGAGCCCTTTAAACACACTATCAAGTAGCTGGTCAACCATTTCCGGCCAGGGAAGCATTCCAGAACCACGTTTTTTTTTTGCAATCTTGGAATGGGGACATCCCATGTTCCAGTTAACTGTCTCATATCCAAGTGCAATGAGGTGTTTTGAGAGAAAGAGAAAATCATCTGACACATTGCCAAGAATCTGGGGGATAACGTGACAATTAAGGTTGTTTTCAGGAACCAGATCTTGGAGGCGGGAAAGGTTGACCCTCTGCTGCCCCATGGTGGATATAAATGGTGCCATAGCCTGATCAACACCTGTAAAGTGGCGGAAATAGACGTCTCTGAACACAGCATCAGTATATCCCTGCAAGGGGGCAAGTACTATCTCATAATTCATCTTCTTATTTTTTCCCAGATAATATTAGAATTTACTTGACATCTTAACCCATTTAATTAGAATGTCAATTCTAAAATTGAAACTAATATGGGGAATTTGAAATGAATATATCACGCAAAGAGAGAGACGATCAACGACGAAGGGATGAGATACTTGACGCCGCTCTCTCCATATTTGCCACTCATGGTTTTCACGGAACAACCATGGCACAGATAAGCCAGGAGGCTCAATATCCCCTTGGAACCATTTACAAATATTTCTCCAGTAAAAAGCAGATATACCATGATCTTGTCATGGAACGGGTTCATCAGTTAGGTCAGATTCTCTTGTCCATAAGCAACCGTAAAGATTTTTCTGCCAGAGAAAAGCTTAAGGCCTCCCTGTTTGCAAAGACAAGATTTTACATAAGTAATAGTGATTTCATACGCATCTACATATCAGAGAGAAGCAACATTGACGCAGTAATCATACCCAAGCTCAATGATAAGGTGAACAAGATGCATGAGAAGATGATCACTCTTTTTCAGAAAATATTTGAACAGGGAATGGCTGATGAGTTCAAAAACTATCCTCCAAAAGAGATGGCTACCCTTTTTACTGAAATTGCCCACTCTGTAGCGTGGTCAGCCCTGTTTCAGAATGGAAATACCGGCAGGCAGAATAGCGGTGCTGAAAATAGACCTCAAACTGAAAAGAGCTCTGAGGCAGACCAGCAAAATCTCCAGGATATCGATAATAACATCAATGATGATGATGCTCTCAATAAAAGGCTTAATATGATTTTTGATATATTTATGAACGGTGTCTCTCAATAACTGGCACGGCCGGAGCGGGGTATTGCTCTTGGCCACAACGGCCACAACGAAGAATGAAAGTCATGGAATCACAACTATTTCAAGAGATTTTTTCATAAAAGAGTGATGATGAGATCTCAATCTTCAAGAAAATTTTACAGACAATTCCAAAGCGTAAGAGTAGCTCTAAAGTATTAGAGAAAACAAAAAATCACAGGAGAATAGAAAAACATGGCACAATCAATTGCAGACAGACGGGATCAGGACTTTTTGCTTCACGAGGTTTTAAATATTTCAGATCTGTCAAAACATGAGATATATGAGGATTTCAATAAAAAGACCATTGACCTAGTTGTCAATGAAGCAAGAAACCTTGCTATCAAAGAGATTCTGCCCACACAGGAGGATGGAGATAAGAACGGGTGTGTACTGGTAAATGGCCAGGTGAGTCCGCCTGAATCATATCGCAAGGCTTACAATCTCTTCTGTGAAGGTGAGTGGGTTGCCATGTGTGATGACCCTAAATATGGTGGGCAGGGTATGCCAAAGGTTCTCTCAATGGTGGCAGGAGAGATGTTCACAGGTGCAAACTGCTCATTTTTGATGTACCCAGGATTGACCCACGGAGCAGGCAAACTTGTTGAGGAGTTTGGAACAGATGAACAGAAGAGGAAATATCTGAAAAACCTTTACACAGGAAAATGGGCAGGTACCATGTGTCTTACAGAGCCAAGTGCAGGCTCTGATGTCGGCGCTCTGACCACCTCTGCAAAGAGAAACGGAGATGGCACATATTCCATTTCAGGCAACAAAATATTTATCTCAGGCGGAGATCATGACCTTACAGAGAACATTATCCATCCTGTACTTGCCAGAATTGAAGGTGCTCCTGCAGGAACAAAGGGGATATCTCTGTTCCTTGTACCAAAGTACAAAATCAAGCCAGATGGGTCAATTGGAGAGCGCAATGATGTAGAGTGTGTTGGCATTGAGGAGAAGATGGGACTTCATGGCAACAGCACTGCATCTTTGGCTTTTGGCTCAAAAGGTAACTGTGTTGGAGAGCTGCTTGGTGAAGAGAACAAGGGTATGAAGGCGATGTTTGTCATGATGAATGAAGCCCGTCTTGGCACAGGTCTGCAAGGTTTCGGATTTGCCACAACATCTTATATCAATGCTGTAAACTATGCAAAACAGAGGGTGCAGGGGACGGATCTCATGAAGATGTTTGATAAGAATCCGGAATCTGTAACCATTATCAAACACCCGGATGTCAGACGCCAGCTTCTCTCCATGAAAGCCTATGTGGATGGAATGAGAACCCTTATCTACTATACAGGTTATCTGTTTGACAAGGTCAAAACTGCTGAGACAGAGGCAGATCAGGCAAAATACAAGGGGTTGATTGAACTTCTGACACCTGTATTAAAGGGATACTGTACAGACCGCTCATTTGAGGTCTGTACTCAGGGTATTCAGGTATATGGTGGATATGGTTATATTCAGGATTACCCTCAGGAGAGGCTGCTTAGGGACTGCAAAATCACCAGTATCTACGAAGGTACAAATGGAATTCAGGCAATGGATCTCCTTGGCAGAAAACTTGGCATGAACAAGGGCAAACACTTCATGGATTTTCTGGGAGAGATGAATAAAACCATTGCAGCAGCAAAAGAGATTGATATGCTCAAAGATATGGCTGCAAGGGTTGAGAAGGCTGTCAACCGTCTTGGTGAAGTTGCCATGCATATGGGCATGACAGCGATGTCTGCCAAAGCGCTGGATGCTTTTGCCACAGCGCACCCATTCCTTGATGTGACAGGCGATGTCTGCATGGCGTGGTTTGAACTCTGGAGAGCTGTTGTGGCAGCCCCCAAAATTGCAACAGCAAAGAAAAAAGATGAGGCATTCTATGTTGGACAGGTAAAGACAGCAGAGTACTTTACAACATATGTTCTGCCTCTGACTTTTGGCAAAATGGATGCTCTGACTGCCGGAGTTCCTGCGATCATGGAGTTTCCAGAAGAGGCATTTGCAGGATAGAAAGAGAAGCCAGCCAGTCCCACCACTTTTCTTCCCAATGAAGAGGGCGCCATCTCCTCATCTCCCTTATGGAGATAAGGAGAATGGCGTGGTTGTTAATATTGTAAATAACCCCACCATTTAAATAGTGAGGTAAGATTCTTTAGTTTGTGGATAATGGGGAGATGGTTGACTCTGTGGTCACAGGTTCAAAATCCATGACCACCTCAACCTCTCCACCTCCGGTGCGTATAACCTTTGCATTTGGGTATCGTTTCTGAAATACCCGTATCATTTTCCGGTTCTCTGCAAGTACAGTGGCAACAAACTTGCTGTAACCATTCTTTCTTGCAATCCCCTCCAGAATCTCAAGAAGGTATGATCCTATACCAAGGCCATGCAGATCCTCCTTTACCAGAAATGCCACCTCAGCTGCACTCTCCTCTGCCTCTGCATAAGAGCCGATGGCAATTATCTGCTTTCTTCTGCCTATCTGACGAATACCGATAATACTCATATTACGGCGGTAATCAACGCTTGCCCACTGCTTCTGAAGCATCTCCCGTGAAAAGACCTTCCGTTTATTGAAAAAGCGGTAATAGATTGTGTCATCCTGAAGAGAGTAGAAAAAGTTTCTGGATTCAAACTCATCTGATGGCAGAAGTGGTCTGAACTCCAGACGTTTACCCATTGGAAGCATCTTTGTGTACTGATAGTCATCCAGAAAGAGCAGATCCTGGCTTGAGGGGGTCATCTGATCAGGGAAGATGTATCGTCGCTGCTTGGCGTCATCAATCAACTGTTTCCTGAATCTGGGATGGGCAATCTGGGCAAGCTCAATGACCCGCTGGTAAATACTTTTCCGCCGTAACTCTGCAATTCCATACTCTGTCACCACAATATCAATATCGCCTCTTGTGGTTGCAACTCCTGCCCCCTCACTCAGATGGGGAACAATACGTGACACCTTCCCATTTTCTGCAGTGGAGGGGATTACTATAATGGAAAATCCCCCTTTGGACATACTGCTGCCACGGATAAAGTCAACCTGATCACCAATGCCGCTGTAAAAGAGATACCCCTGTGAGTCAGTGCAGATCTGTCCTGTTAGGTCAACCTCAAGAGCAGAGCTTATGGAGATGAAGTTGTCATTTCTTGCAATCACATTGGGGTCATTTACAAACTCTGATGAGCGGAAATAGAACATCGGGTTGTTATGAACATAATCGTAAAGCTTATGAGATCCCATGCACAAAGAGGCAACCACCCTGCCAGGCAGGTAAGACTTGTGGCGGTTGTTGATAACCTTCTTTTCAAACAGAGGCAGAAGTCCATCAGTAATAACCTGAGTGTGGAGCCCCAGATCCTTTTTGTTGTCAAGATACTTGACAACAGCACTTGGAAGATGGCCGAACCCCACCTGAATGGTTGACCCATCATCCACAAGTTGGTTTATATAGTGACCGATACGCTCTGCGATTTTGGGGTTTTTGAGCGTAGGAATCGCCTCCACAAGCGGCTCTTCATGAATTACAAGATAATCAATTTCATCCACATGCACCAGACTGTCACCCCAGGTTCTGGGCATCATTGGATTTACCTGAGCAATCACCACCTCTGCTGCCTGCATGCCGGCAAGTGTTATATCCACTGAGATCCCAAGGCTGCAAAAGCCGAATCTGTCAGGAGGGCTCACCTGGATCAGAGCAATATCGAGACCAATCTCACGGCTTTTGAATATCTCTGGAATCTGTGATAGATAGACAGGTATGTAGTCAATTTTACCCTCAAATGCAGCCTGGCGCATGGCAACACTTATAAAGAAGAGTTTCAGGGTAAAACGGCTTAAGAAATCCCTGTTATCCACATATTTGGAAAGAGTTGAAGAGAGCATCTGATATACAACAATATCCTGAATAGATGGGTTGTTCACCATCGCCTCAATGAGTTGCTGAGGTTCTCCACAGCCAGTTCCGATAAAGACTCTGCTCCCGTTTGAGATTTTCTTCACAGCCTTTTCAGGTGTCAGCAGCTTCTTGGGGCAATATTCCTGGAGGTTCATATTCTATTTTCCTCTAATTTTGTTCTGTAATATTTTTTTTGCCGGAATCAGACCTGTTGCCGCAGCAGATACAATATTGCCAGCGACTCCCGGGCCATCTCCTGCAACATACATGCCCTGAACTGCTGTTTCAAGATCGTTGCTGGTCTCAATCTGGGTGGCAAAGAACTTTATCTCCGGTGCATAGAGCAGAGTCTCATCATTGGAGACCCCTGGCACAACAAGATTCAGGGTTTCAAGCCCCTCAATGAGGTTGGAGAGAATCCTCTCCGGCAGAGCCATGGCAATATCACCGCACACAACATTTGTCATGGTAGGCTCAATATAGCTTTTTCTGATACGGTTCCATGTGGAACGTCTGCCCCGCTTAAGATCTCCAAATCTCTGTAGAATCGGCTTGCCTCCCCCAATAATTGATGAGAGCCTTCCAATTGACTCCCCATAAGCCTGGTTGTCGGTAACAGGCTCGGTGAGAATAACCTTGGATAAAAAGGCAAAGTTGGTATTGGATGATTTTTTTCCTGTGTATGCATGACCATTTACACAGACAAAATCCTTGTAGTTCTCAAGCGATATAAAACCTCCCTGATTGGTGCAGAATGTTCTGGTTATGTCATCATATGTTGTGGTACGGATAAAAAAAGTGGGGTCATATATGATGTTGCAAAGATCGTCCATGATATCATTGTGAACCTCAACCCTTACCCCCACCTCAATGCCTCTCTGGGAAAGGATTATACCATGTCTTTGGGCCAATCCCCCCACCCAGTTGGCGCCTATCCGTCCCGGGGCAAGGATTACACTCTCTGCCTGGTAGGATGCCTTATCAGTAACCACCCCGGTTACCCTTCCATCTTCAGAGGTGATGTCAAGAACCTCTTCAGAGGTGTGAAGAACCATCCCCTTTGACTCAATATAGTCAGCCATATCTGAAATGTATTTAGGGAGGTTATCGCTGCCCAGATGTTTCTGTCTGATCAGAAGCAGATCAATGCCAAAACGTCTGGCATCTTTACGGATCTCTTTTGCCTCCTCCATGTTGGTGGGATAGACAGTACCATCCATGCCAAAACGGGTAAATATCTCCTCTGTCTCATCAATCAGCGCCTGAGCAGAAGAGAGAGACATGAACTGGGTAAGATCTGTTTTGCCAAGACGTGGAATAAAGTTGAGCTTGCCATCTGAATAGAGGCCTGCTCCACCCACACCTGAGAGGATATTGCATGGATTACACTGCACACACTTCTGAAGGTTATGGTTTGGACATCTTCTCTCAAGAGATCTTTTACCCTTTTCAACCATAAGTACCTTCAGGCTGGAGTGCTCCATCAGATAAAATGCAGAAAAAAGCCCTGCCGGTCCGCCACCCACTATAATTACATCAAAATTCATTCTCTGTTCTATCCCACTCTTCTCTTCTGCTTCGATCAAGTCAACTCTCTCAGAGAATCAAATTAGCAAGTTTGTCCCTGGTAAAGCAATCTGTGTTCTGCAATAAGCCTGCGTTCTGCAACAGGCCGTTGAGTCACTCATGAAATTGATTGAATTTATACACAGATTGACAGTTAAGTCAAATTTATATTGCACAACTCAGTTTACAGATAAAGTCTCCATCTTGACAAAACTTGACTCATAATATAATGCTCATTTAACTATAATTTTAAAGCATTGATCATAATAACAAAAAAGACCTGAAATAAACAGCAGAAGCAGTAGAACATGCCTGAGATGGAGATCTTCAGGATTTCAGGACGGAGTAAAAAGGAGATAGATTATTCAGATGACAAAAGATTTTGCTTACAGTATCTGCGGTATGTGCACAGTAAGATGCCCCATACAGGTATCCACTAAAAATGGCCAGGTGGCACTGATCAAAGGCAACCCCCATGTCCCGTCAATGAAGGGGGCTGTCTGCCCAAGAGGGGTTGCTGGAAAAGCTCTGCTCAACGACAGCGAACGTCCGCAGACCCCCCTTATCCGTACAGGAAAACGGGGAGAGGGGCAATGGCGCAAGGCATCATGGGATGAAGCCTTTGATTATGTAGTTGAAAAAATGAATAATATCAAGGAGAAATATGGCGCCAGAGCGATTGCCCTCACTGACCGTGGTGGCCCATTCAGAGATCTCCACCGGGCATTTTTAAGAGGCATAGGTACACCTAACTACTGTAACCATGATGCATCCTGCGCCCGTAATGTGCAGCATGCAGCTCTCTCATTAACAGGTATGGGGCGTAAATCTGTTAAATATGACCTGAAAAATGCCAGTCATGTGGTATTGCAGACAAGAAATATCTTTGAGGCGATCAATGTACAGGAGGTCAATGATCTTACAGATGCACTGGAAAAAGGGTGTAAGCTCACGGTAATTGATATCCGGGCCAACATCTCTTCCACCAAGGCAAGCCGTTACATGCAGATTCGCCCCGGAACCGACTATGCTCTCAACCTTGCCGTGATCCATGAGCTTATTAAAAGGAAACTGTACAACAGAGAGTTTGCAAGTCAGTATATTAAAGGCTTTGCAGATCTTGAAGCCTTTGTGGGGCAATATACGCCTCAATGGGCAGAGTCTGAGACCGGCATTCCTGCTTTGCAGATCTGCCAGTTTGTGGAGGAGCTGGCTGCATCTCAACCATCGGTGATCTGGCATCCGGGATGGATGACAGCCCGCTATCATGATTCTTTTTATGTATCCCGTACCATCTATATCATCAATGCACTGCTTGGCAGCTATGGTGCAAAGGGTGGACTCCCCTTTGTCAGTAAACCAGCTGATGTCGGCCGCAAGGGGCTAAAGGAGTTCATGAGTCTCTATCCAAAGCCGGAGGAGAAAAGAGCAGATGGTGTCGGCTGGAAATATACCCATTTTGAAGAGGGGCCAGGCCTTGCCCACCTTCTGTACAAGGCAATGGAGACAGAAGACCCCTATCCAGTCAAAGGGTATATTGCCTATCGTCATGACCCCCTTATGGGATTTCCTGACCCTGAACGCCTTAAGAAGATATGGGACAACCTTGACCTTCTGGTCTCAGTCACATTCAGCTGGTCAGACACTGCATGGTATTCTGATGTGGTGCTCCCCCTATCTACCTATCTTGAGCGGGAGAGCATTATTGCAACAAACAACTCTTTAAAACCTTTCTTCTACATGCGTCAACGGGCTCTCTCTCCAAGATATGATACCAAAGCAGACTGGGAGATTGTAGCTGGCCTTGCAAAAAGGATGGGGCTGCCTGATATCGCTTTTGATTCTGTGGAGGATCTCTGGAATTTTCAGCTCAATGGAACTGATGTCAAGATTGAGGATTTCAGCAAAACAGGAATGGTTCAACTGGCAGAAAAACCAATTTACAAGGAGTTCGGCTCTTTTAAATTCAAGACAGATAGCGGTAAGATTGAAATTATTTCAAAAAAGCTGGAAAAGGCTGGTATCCCCTCCTTAAAGCCCTACGTTCCACAACCATTACCTCCTGATGGGAAGTTCCGATTGACATTTGGTCGTTGTGCTCTTCACACTCAGGGGCATACTGTGAATAATCCTCTTCTGTTTGAGCAGATGCCTGAAAATCTGCTCTGGATCAACAGCCATGCTGCTGAAAGGCTCAATATAGCAGATGGTGATTATGTCAATGTCGAAAGTAATGGCCATTCAGAGTCCATCTGTGCAAAAGTTACAGACTGCATACATCCTGAAGCGGTATTTGTGGTTCATGGCTTTGGCCACAGGCTTCCGGTTGAATCCCGTGCCTTTGGCAAAGGGCTTGCAGATAATAACTTCATGCTTGGAGGGCTTGATATCTGGGATCAGGCTGGTGGTGCAATTGCATATCAGGAGCACTTTGTCAGTGTTTCAAAAGCCAGTTGAACATTTTTCTATATAACAGCCATGCCCTGACAGGCATAACGAAGCATGAAAGTTGTAGAGACGCAAGATCTTGCGTCTCTACGGAGTACCAACCAGTTTGTATCCCTAGACTTTCATATAACCGGCACGGCCGGAGCGAGGTATTGCTCTTGGCCGCAACGAACAATGAAAGTCCCATAATCACAGCAGTTTGAGAAGACTTTCATATAAAAAACAGAACCATTCAAAAACAACGCCTCGCTTCAATATCAGTGCAACCGCAACATTTTAAAAAAATTGATCAGATGGCGGTATTTTTCCTGAGATGCGTTTCTGTGTCTGATGAATATATTGATATTATCATTTAAGATATCAAGTTCAGGAAATAGTTCCACAAGGATTCCCTGCTCCAGCTCTCTGAGTACTGTATATTTTGGCACAAATCCGACCCCGATAGAGCAGAGTGTTGCGATAATAATGCCTCTGACATGATTTATCTCTGTAACTCTTTTGAAGATATTCTGCTGTGACACGGGAATCACATTGATAAAATTGCTCCACCACACAAGCTCCTTGTCAACAGAGATGATATTGCAGCGGCCAAGATCTTCTAACTTTTCAATTCCATGCTTCTGGATATATTCTGGTGAGGCGATCACAGCATACTCCTCACGGAAAAGATTGATTGACTTGAGTTCCGGATGGGCATGGGGACGGCAGTCAATAATTATATCAAGTTCTCCATCCAGCAGAGGCTGAAGCAGGTCAGGGTTCAGCCTGAAATCAATATGGATGTTGGGATACTGATCAAAGAATGACCTGATGCTCTTCAGGACAATACTCATACCGAATTCAACGGTTGAACCTAGTCTGATAATCTCAGGATACCCTTTGCTTTTAAGAAGGCTCTCCTTTGTTCTCTCTATCTCTGCAAAAATTGTCTGACAGTTTCTGAAGAGAATCTCCCCCTCTGCGGTCAGTGAAAAACCAGCCCTCTTTTTTTCCACAAGCTCCATATCCAGACTCTTCTCCAGACTCTTCATGGCGTGGCTGATGGCTGACTGAGTTACAAAGAGTTGTTCTGCACACTTTGAGTAATTTTTCACCTGTGCAAGTAGATAAAAGGTTTTAAGTTTATTAAGGTCCATGGCACACACAGTTAAAATATATGGTAAAAAGTGATAGTGTGACCCTCTTGTAATGAATATAGTTCACACGTATGATGAAAATTATGAATTTTACTTATATACAACATATCTGATATAAGTAAATCTCTATAGAGATTCAATAAAAATATAATTGTAATAGTTAAGTAAAAATACTATTGATATAAAAATCAACTCCAATCACCATTAAAATAAAAGGAGCCATGACATGTCTAATGCGATCTATCAGGTTATGAAACCACAGAACGAACCACTGCTTTCATATCTTCCAGGGAGTAAGGAGAAGATCTCTCTTAAAAAGAGATTAAAAGAGATGAGAGAGAGCACCATTGAGATTCCGCTTATTATCAATGGAAAAGAGGTGAGAACAGGTAAGACTCAGAACTGCATCATACCACATAACAGATCCCACGTTCTTGCCACATATCACATGGCCGGGCCTGAAGAGGTGAAGATGGCTATTGACAGTTCATTGACCGCAAAAAAAGAGTGGGAACAGACCCCCTGGGAGCACAGGGTTGCCGTGTTTCTCAAGGCTGCTGAGATGATCTCAGGCCCGTGGCGCGATATCCTCAATGGATCCACCATGCTTGGCCAGAGCAAGAGTGTATATGAGTCAGAGGCAGAGGCTGCCTGTGAGTTGATAGATTTCTTCAAGTTCAACAGCTATTTTTTAAGAGAACTCATTGAAGAGCAGCCAGAACAGGTCAGAGGATTTTTTAACCGGATGGATTACCGGCCTCTTGAAGGTTTTGTACTGGCAGTCACCCCATTCAACTTTACAGCAATTGGTGGCAACCTTCCATCATGCCCTGCAATGGCTGGCAACACAGCTATATGGAAACCTGCATCCACCGCGATATATTCAAATTATTATATTATGAAGGTGCTGCAGGAGGCAGGACTGCCTGATGGTGTCATCAATTTCCTCCCAGGCCCTGGCAATGTTATAGGGCCAATGGCAATGTCTCATCCCATGCTTGCTGGTATCCATTTCACAGGCTCCACCCAGACTTTCAACAACATGTGGAAAACCATTGCAGGCAACCTTGGATCTTACAGAGGTTATCCACGCATTGTGGGAGAAACAGGAGGAAAAGATTTTCTATTTGCCCATCCATCTGCTGATCTGGATGCTGTTGTAACTGCGATCATTGGCGGCAGTTTCTCCTATCAGGGGCAGAAATGCTCTGCAACCTCCAGGGTATATATCCCTGAAAGCCTCTGGCCAAAGATCAGAACAGGGTTGCTTGATGAGATAGCTGACCTTAAGACAGGAGATGTGGAAGATTTTACCAACTACATGGGTGCTGTGATTGATCAGAACTCCTTTGATTCGATCAAATCCTACATCAATTATGCACAAGAGTCAGATGAAGCTAATATAATTGCAGGCGGAAAATGCGATGACCAAGTTGGTTTCTTTGTGGAACCTACAGTGATTGTCACCACAAATCCAACGTTTAAAACCATGACAGAAGAGATATTTGGCCCGGTGGTCACCATATATGTCTATAAGGATGAGGATTACCATCAGACCCTTGATCTGTGCGAATCAACCTCTGCCTATGCTCTGACTGGCTCCATCTTTGCAAGAGATAGAGGGGCAATCGTGGAGATGGAGAAAAAACTCACCTATTCAGCAGGCAATTTCTACATCAATGATAAAACAACAGGCGCATTTGTTGGTCTTCAGCCTTTTGGTGGTGCAAGAGCATCAGGGACCAACGAAAAGGTGGGCAGCAAGCACAATGTCTTACGCTGGATGATCCCAAGGAGCATAAAGGAGACCTTCAACCCTTCTAAGAATTACAGGCTGGCGTTGATGAAGGAGTCCTGATTTCAACATATTGGAGGCATCTGATAGAATATCTTTATTCCCGCTATGTTGGTTTATATGAAAGTCTTTTCAGTCTTCCGAACTGGCAGCTGCATCATTCTACTTTGAGCTGGTATAACAGCCATGTTTTGATCTGCACAACGATGGTTGAAACGCAGACTGGCACAACTAACAATGAAACTGTGGGGGGGGGCAGGCACAGGGGTCTGCCCCCCACAGTTTTATATAAAAATTTATCCCTGATAACTTCTCACTTCAGAGAGGTTTCGGTCATTGTCAACAGAAAAATCAGTCCGATTATTATTCTGTAATACCCAAAGTATCTGAACCCGTACTGGTCTACGATTTTTAAAAAAATGGTTACAGCAGCCCATGCACTTACAAACGCTACTGTCAATCCGACCATGAGTAGCATTAACTCAAAATTAGAAAAGTGAATCGATGTTTTCAACAAGTCATAACCTGTAGCTGCAAGCATAGTGGGTACTGCAAGTAAGAATGAAAATTCCGTAGCCTGCTTTTTATCAAGCCCATTAAATACTCCGCCTATTATGGTAGCTGCTGCCCTTGATGTTCCAGGAATCATGGATAAGCATTGAATTAATCCAATGCAGAACGCATTTTTGTAGGGAATCATTTCAAGATTCAACGTTTCAGAGCTCTTCTGAGTTACCCTCTTATCAATAATTATCAGAATAATTCCGCCTATTATCAGGGAAACCGCCACTACAGTGGGGTTAAACAGGACAGACTTTATAAAATCATACGCCAGAAAACCAATAACAGCTGTAGGTAGAAAAGCTGTTACAAGTTTGAGGTAGAGTTTGATTCCATGAGAAAACTGTTTAAAATAAATCAAAACAATAGACAAAATAGCACCTAATTGAATTGCTATTTCAAAGTTTTTTACAAACTCATCATCAAAGATTTTCATGGCAGCAGATGCCAGAATCATGTGCCCTGTTGATGAGACAGGAAGAAATTCTGTTAAACCTTCGATTACGGCAAGTATTATTGACTCTATTAAACTCATAAATTATAGTGCAGGAAAAATGCTATACCTTCAGGGTAAATGGCCTTCTGCACACCTTCCTTTTCTTTTATTTAGTTATAGCAATCAGATCCATGTAGTTTAAAAAAGAAGATCTCTTTAGGTCGTGTCATTAACTACAGATAAGATCCAGATTAAATTGTTGTTGACTACAGAAGCTTTGAGCCAAGTGGTACTGATTGATCTGGAACACACAACGCCACCTGGCCATGCTCATTGTGAAATCCAGTTACAAGACACTCAGACATTAATGGCCCAATCTGTTTCTTTGGAAAGTTGATAACTGCCACAACCAGCCTGCCTGTCAAATCTTCAGGTTTATAGAGTTCTGTTATCTGTGCACTTGATTTTCTAACCCCTATCTCACTGCCAAAATCGACCTGTAATATATAGGCAGGTTTGCGAGCTTCAGGAAACGGCTTTGCACTGATTATTTTACCGACACGAAGCTCTACCTTTGTAAAATCATTCCATGTAATTGTTTCCAAGTTAACCTCTGTTTTTTTATCTGCTATTTTTGCAAGAACTCTTCTAAGAGAGTGCCATCATTCTCTCTGTGATTGACTGCCCCATCAGAATATATTTTGTCTATTTAGAAAGATTATGCTAGTAAATTCTCATTAAGTTTTTTACCTTATATTACTCATAAAATCAACTCATCAGATAATTGGCTTCATGACGATGAAGGGACTTGATTCTATTTTCGGCCATTTTTGTAGGGGGCGGCAATCCTCTGTGATTGCCCACATAAAGGGCAGGCACAGAGGATTGCCCCCTACAGTGGCCGACGTTAGAACCAACCCCTGATTTTTTTAAGATCTTACATCTCTTTAAGATCTTTCAGATACTCCTCATACCGCATAAGATAGAAGGAGAGAGGTTTTGAAAATTTCCTGCCAAGAATGCCATCCACAAAGAGACGGCTTATGTGCTGCTCCTGCTCAAGAAGCTTCTGGGAAAGTAAGAATATCTGCCGCTCTTCAGGCGTAAAACGCCCTATCATCTCCTTAAGGGTAGTGCGTGCCCGTGGCTGATACATCCAGAAATAGAGTATATCCAGTGCATCAATGATCATCAGAGTTGTAAGATCCCGCACCTCGGAATTACTGCTGTTAAGAAGTGCCTCAGGATTTTCAAGAAGCGACAGCTCCCCAGCGTCAGGAAAGAGCAGCTCAAGCTTGGAATATGAGTCAAACAGCTCAACAAATTTACGTTTGTAATCCCTGATGCGCAGAGCAATATTCTGAAATCTGTCTGCAGGCCCCTCAATAAGAGCCGCTACAAGATCTGAGGCAGCTTTGGAGATTACTGCTGCCCACTTCTGAAGAATATCTTCAACTCCTGGAATCACCATGCCTGTCAACACCCCTCCGATGGCTGCACTGAATAGAATCGCAATAGGGATGGAAAAGACGCTTCTGAAAAAATTACCTACAACAGCAACCCTTGGCAGACCTCTAAAGGCGTTATGGCTGGACAGATAGATGCCATTGGCAAGTGCCATGACTGTATATAGTACTGTTGGATTGGTGGATATGGTGACCCCCATGGCTTGATCCAGAAGAAGGGTCTTGACTAAATAGTCAAGAAGAGGGACAGAAAATCCGGTAAACAGTAGAGAATCTGTCAGTCGTTCCCAGCTTATATAGTCATTCCAGCGCATAAGTGGAGAGCGCATTATGCCACCTCCTCCAAGGACTGCCTGAACTATATTTCTCAAACCTGTAATGCCAAACCAGATAAAGGCACCAAGCCATGCCAGAAACCACCACTCTTTTGTAAGCATGAAAGTTGCAAAGGCAGGAATAAACCCAATAATAACTTTAAGAGAATTTTTAATTCCAGTATTCAAGTTTGCCCAGGATCTTTTAACCTTCTGATCCCCCTTATCGACCTCTGAAATGGAGAGATCCTCCCCCATATTCTGCTGAACGCCCCCCAAGGTTATGATATTGCCAGGGTACTCTGTTTTGGTTGAGTGCTCCTCAACTACCCACTGTCTGATCTTTTTTGCCCCCAGATATTCAAGCCCTGGCAGCGCACTCATACACGCAAATAACGTGGAGCTGAGATGACCTGAGTGCCTTCTTGGGATCGAGATAACACTAGGGTATGCATTGAGATGAATGGGAATAATCAGGCGGGAAGATGATTTTTTTGATATCTCCCTGCGGGCCCTGGGAGAGAGAGTCTCAATTACCCCAACTCCCATACCGTAGGCGAGCAGAGATCTGCCTGTAGAGTCACTTCCAATCCTAGATTTAAGAGGTGTTCCTTTATACATGTTTTTCAAAGATGCAAGATCGTGGAGAATCTCAACAAGTTTCTCCCTTCTGTTCTGCTCATCCACATACTGGGACTTCTCCATACAGTGAATTACATGACGCACCACCCGTTTAAGTTTGATGAGGCTCCCCTCATTAATGGCCTGCTGCAGTTCGTTTATGGCAGGGATATGGTCAGTGATTCCAGCAGCATAATCCTTGAGATTGAAAATTTCCAGACGTGTGATCAATCCGTCACCAATATAAAGAATCTCAAGCACGTCTTCCACTTTCAGATTGCTTAAGTTTAGTGTTATTTTAAAGCTACAGTGTAACATGGAGATCTGAAAAAGCAGCTGTTCAACAGAGAGCTTAAGCCTTTCAGGCACATCATGGGCATCGCTTGGAGTCCACGGATCGGGGATTCCAGGGTAATTTTTTGGAGCCAGATAGTTATTGACAATCTCAATGGTTGTAAGTTTATTTGCCCTGCACACCAGCTCCCGATAATTTTTATATGCTTCAGGGTTGATACGATCTTCACACGCTCTATTATCTTTTTTACCTGTTATGCGTTTGTGACCTTCAGCTGCACCATGCTCTTCAGACATTACTGACGATGGTTTAAAGAACTCTGACGCTGATAAACTGTTTTTAACTACTGCAACAGCCTGGTAGTGTATATACTCACCAAGATGGAGGATAGATGCCTGGCCCGGAGCAACAAACTCTATGAACTTTGCAGCATCAAGTGGAGGCAGCTCAATACCAGTATCTGCAATAAACTTCTCTCTATATCTGTTGTTAAACTCCTCAAGAACCTGCAAAACGTACTTTGCCTGATATCTCATCACCTCCTTTCCCTTCTCCATGAAGCTGATCACAGAAGGTTCTGCAAGAAAGCATAAAAAGGACTGTGCATCTACAAGACCGCGTGATACCCATATAAATGATGCAAAACGGTCTCTGAATCTTGCGGTAAACTCAATCCCGATACGGATATCCACACCCATGATCTCTGCTGCTTCTGAAAGTTCTGCAACAAACCTTGGCTCAATATACTGGTAATAGACAACTCTCAGACGTCGGATGCCTTTTATCCATGCATCCATGATAAGATGTGTGGGAGTCTTGCGTCCCTTGGTGTTGGCATCATGAACATGGTCATCAAAGGTTGCCTGGTTCCACTCCTCTGGCATCTCTAAAAGATGGTATTTTGCAAGCTGTTTTCGGATCAGTATGGGTTTACCTGATGCTGTTTTTCTGAAGTCATGGGCAAGCTCAAGCTGGCGGTTGTATTTCCCTCTGGTACGCACAAGCTCTTTCATGATCTGAAGCAGTACCCGTGCGGAGTTCTTTGGCATGGCGCCTACAGTGGTCTCAATAATCTCATTGCGTAACCCCTTGAGTGCCTGCAGCCTGTAATCTACATCTTCTCTCTCTAATGAGTTGAGAAGGTTTACAACTGAATAGGCTATACGAAGCCCCTTGGACTCTGCCAGCTCCTTGATGCCAAGGGGGTGAAAAAAGGGATAGAAGAGCTTTTTAGTGTAACTTAAAGAGTTACGGCTGTCATACAGATCATTGACAATCCTGATCAGTTCATGATCTCTTTGATCAAAAAAGAGTCTTCCAGAACCTTCTGCTTCACAAATATTACTCCTGACATCAGGTTTCAACATCAACTTTCCCTTCACTCACATCTTTTAAGAATCGCTGTACAAACTTTCCCTTCAAGACCTTTCTTAAACAGTTGTGCATCCTTTTGATCGCCCACAAGGGTGCCATAGTGGATGGGAACTGCCAGCCTGGGCTTGATTTGAAGAGCTGCCGCTACAGCCTCCTCTGCTGTCATGACATATGTGCCTGACACTGGAAGAAACGCCACATCGCATCTGATATCCGCCATTTCAGGGATCAGATCTGTGTCACCGGCATGATAGAATCTGACAATCTCACCCTCCATGACACCTCCTGGTAATCCTGAAACTATCGGCATCTCCACCACAAAGCCAAGCCAGTTTCTCTTTTTAGGGTGAAATTTCTTATTGATGTTGTAGGCAGGGAGAGCATCAATGGTTATCCCCTTTAAAGTGATACTCTCTCCAGGAGCCACCACCTCAATTTTACCATCAACAGCTTTACCGAGCTCCTTTTGCAGCTTTTTTGCAGAGTCTTTTTCTGTGATAATGGTGGTATTCTTCCCAAGAATTTTCTTCACATCATCACAGGAGCAGTGGTCATAGTGCTCATGGGTTATCAGAATAATGGCTGCCTCAACTTCTGACTCAATCTGATATGGGTCAAAATAGATCACAGGATCACAGTTAATTCTCATGCAATCATGTCCAAGCCATTGAATTTTCTCAGTAAGGCGATCTGTATCCATTGCTCTCCTCCATTTTATTCTAATTTGGATGTTCTGAAGTTTGCAGTGGCGTTACACCACTGCATATTTTCTACACCAGCAAGGTACGCTAACTAAACTTTAACGGAATTTCTGTTCAGGACGAACTCCCTCATCAAGAATAATGACCTCTACTCTGCGGTTCTGCTGTCTTCCAGCATCAGTGTCATTGCCTGCAATCGGATACTGCTCTCCATACCCCTTCGTGCTCATCCGTTCGCTATCAACACCCCTCTCCATCAAGGCACTGAAGACAGAATTTGCACGCTGCTGAGAGAGGCCAAGATTATACATATCACTGCCCCTGCTGTCTGTATGCCCCTCAATCAGAAGGTTTCTCCTAGGATATTTTTTCAAAAAAACTGCTAACTTGTCAGTTATCAGCGCCCCGCCCTCAAGAAGTCTCGATTTATTAACCTCAAACAGTATGTTTCCAAGGGTCACCACAGCACCTCTGGCTGTCATTTCAGCGTGTAAATCAGCAAGCTCTTTTTCAAGTTCCACCTTCTGGGCAAGAGCCTGTTCTGCCGCAACTCTTGCTTTTTCTGCCTCCTGCATCATTGCTTCAGAGTGTTTTCTTGCAAGGTCTGCCTCTAATGCTCTCTGTTCAGCTTCAGCTCTGGCAGCATCTGACTCCTGTTCCCTGGCTCTGATCAGGATCTGATCCTTACTCTTGCCAAGCTTTGAGATCTCTGCTTCAGCGGCTTTACCTTCAGCGATAAGTACAGCAAGCTGTGCTTTTCTCTCAGCAATGTAGGCAAGATGTTCCAGCTCCCTGATATCCCGTGTCGCCTTTTCCGCCTTTTCAAGTGCCGCTCTGGCATCGTATAGCGCAACAGGCGCATAGGACTCAACACCCGGGGTTGCAGCGGCAGCCTGGTACGTAAGCCTTGCGCTGTCAAGAGCCTTGTTATGAACCGGGCCAGTGGCACATCCACTGGATAGAAGAAGAGGCACAATGGCCAGAAACAGGGCCAGATATTTAAGATAAGATTTTTTACTATATTTATCCATTTTTTCTCCACATTGAAATTAAAATTTCTATTATTTTTTTCAGTTTTTATCAACATCTCTTTCAGCATGACCCAAATCTAACCCTCAAATCACCTGAGTGACTTTAAGATAGACCTTCTGATCTCTTCTTATAGCTCTTCTTACCTCTTTTTCTGTCAATACCTATTCTGATTTCTATCAACCTCATTCTGAAGAGTTTCAATACTTTCACGCAGCTCTTTCTCCATATTTTTCACCTTTTGAGTCTGCGATTTCACCTCAGCAACCTTTGCATCCATCAGAGCTTCATCTGCCAACCGCTCTGCTGTAACATAATCATCCCTTCTGGCAGTCTCCCTGGCCTTCTGTAGTTTCTCCTCTGCAACTCTTACCTCTAAAGGTGCATTGACTGAGGCATCACTCTCCTTTGCCATTTTGATTGCCATCTCTGCATCGGATATATTCTTAATTGGCAGAACTCCTTTAGCTGCACAACCCACGATAGATACTGCAACAAGAGACAATACAATCGCCATTCCACAATTCAAGATAAAACAGTTTGATCTCATAGATTTTTCCTTTTTTAAAAATTACGAATCAGATTCTCCAGATTCAACATGGCAAGAGATGTCTGAAATTATATACTCAAAGTCGACACCTATCAGGTACTGAGCCTTGTCAAGATTGTCTGAATAAGGATATTCAGGATGGCCAGGATTCAGACAGATGCTCATATGCCTGAAAAACGATAGCAAAGAGTCATTTTTAAGTATATATCAATGACCTCAAATAGACAAGTTGCCGCAAATCAGAGTAAGTTTCCCATATTGAGAAGCTTAATCTGGCTGCCTCCAAAAAGTCAAATAAAAAGCGCTGGTTATTCAGAGTATGAGTATAGATAAGATATTTGTTGTGTAAGCGATTTACAGCAACGACACTATATAACCGAAGAGAAGCAAGATAAAAAATCAGGGCTTAAAAAAAAGAGGCACAAATATCACCTGTCTTGAGGGGAGAAGGAAAATAGCGTCTGTGGCAGCAGGCTCTGAGATAAATAATACACTTAAGTGGTTGCAACTTTATGGATGAGAAGAGAGAAGAACTTAGGTGATTTGTTGGCAGAATACCCTTCTTAAAATCACCTAAGTTCAAGCATGCCAGGACAACGACAGATCCATATCGCCAGCACAGCAAGGTTGTGGTGCAGTATCAAAATCTTAATAGGATAAGGACTATATCGCACTCTTTCTATTAATAAGGATCAGCTCTTGACAGCTGGGACAAACAAGGGCATTACCTCTTTTCCGAACACAGAGTTATTGCAAACTGCACCAACAATGTAGATAGCTAGAAATCCTGACGTTATTGCAAGATACCCGACACAGTGGTGCCAGAACTTATTAGTATCCTGTATTAACTGCAAATCCAATCCTACGATTAACCATAAACATGTTGTAAGCAGAACTATTATTAAAGAGAGCGGTCTAGGGGCAGCTTTGATATATGATGGAATGATAATCGTTATGAACGATGCCCCTCCAATCCAACAGTATCCTTCAATAACTTTATAGGTGGTGAAATCTAAAAGAGTTGCTGAGAACATGCCGTTTTTTACAAAAAGGATCATTATAAATTTAGCGAGACTACTAAGGCCGGCACTGAACATGAAAAAAGCGGAAAAAAACAGAAAAACATTGCCAGCAGTAACATTTTTATTTTTTAATTCAATAATGGCTGTAATGACCTGCACAATCCCCCCTCCGATCAACCATGCTGCCAGCAGTGGGTATCCAGCTAAGGTGACTTTCTCCAAATACACGGCTCCAAAAGCGAAACATGCCACTGCCAATGCGCCTAATCCGGCGGGAATCGGGGTTGCAAAAGACGGGTGCGTTTCTGACATAATTTTACTCCTCCTTTTTCTATTCAAAGAATAAACTTTTAAAAAATGTTTCTGTAAATTGAATTCTGGTCGTAACACCGAGCATAAGATCAAATATTTTCCCGCAACAAGTTCCTCATTCTTGTTGCGTGTCAAAACTTCTGAGTCTGTGTCATGTGTGAAAAATCACACCTAAAAGCCTGAATCTTCAAATCGGATCCTGTTGGCCATGATTATCGAAAATTTCTTATTAAAACATTCTAGTTTTGAAATAAGTCAAAAGACAGATTTTTAAGCAGTAGTAGTTAAACTGAATCGAAGATTTTGTGTTGAAACTGCAAGTTTTTATTGCAATTTCTCTGTTATTGCTGGCTTTGTATGGCACAATTGTACATTACATGAATTCTCATGCAGCAACAGAGGGCTAAACCCAACAATTTTCTTTTTCGTGGATTAGAGCGATTGCAATACGATTATCGTACAAAATTCTAAATGTTTAATCACCAAGTTACTATCGATTTTTCAGCAAATCTGTTATGTGCCAGGAAGCGTTGCTACAACTACATATTTTCCGAATATAAAATGAAATATTGAGCGATGGTTTTTAATCACGAAAAACTGCAAAGTGTATTCAGCGAATGCACTCATACTTTGTGGAAAACATAATGTCAAGGAAAATTATCATGAATAAGTAAATAAAAAAAATAATGTTAAATAGTAATGTTTATAGATAGCAATGAAAAATTTTGAGTGTATTAAATGCGAGATATTGATCTTGTCTTCTGATATGAAGATATTGAATATATTCAGCGAATATATTATATTTTGAAATGAGAGCAGAATAGAGCCCCAAATTACCAGAGTTAATAAAATGAAGAATCTATTTCGAGAGATCCTTCATTTGTTTGCCAGTTGAGACTTCTTGGAGCGGTATCCTCATTTTTCAGGAGTTTTCTGAAAAAATGCCAACTACTTTTGGGTTGATATGAAGGATGCTATATTTTTTGCCATAACTATATAGGGCAAAAAGAGCACTATAAGAAAAGTCCTTACAGAAAAATCAGAAAACTTCTCATTGATAAAAAGAGAGGATAGGACTACAAAAAGATTTAATATAAGATATTAAGAGAGATTGCCTTTGCAGATTAACCATATCAGAGCGATTAACCATATCAGAGCGATTTGCAATAAAAAGTTGCCATTATCTGATCTGCTTTTACTCATTGGAATAAAACCCTGATCACCACACAGGAGAATCTTATTGGCTTGTAGGTAATACCAATACCCTTATCAGACAAACCATGTTTATTATTTACATATACCTTTATTTATTGTATTAAGAGCACGCTGAAATTTTAGAAAAAATTTTAAAATTGCCGATACAAAAACACTGTTCTATGATTAACAATCTTTAAATTTAGCGTCAGCATGACTTTATATCCGGTCATGTTTGAGAAATTGCCCCTAAAGAGATGTCGCTACTTGTGACAGGGGGAAGATTACAGCACAATAATATTTCAAATGCCAGCATTGGTAATACCAAAAAAGACAACGACTAAAACTTCAAAAGGTGGTTTCATGAAAAAAAAGATGCAGACAATTGACGGTAACACAGCCGCAACCCATGTGGCCTATGCCATGAGCGATGTGGCAGCCATCTATCCTATAACACCCTCAAGCCCTTTAGGTGAAATTGCCGACAGTTGGGCTGCGGCAGGCAGAAAGAACATCTTCGGTCAGGTGCTGACAATCAAACAGATGCAGTCTGAAGCAGGTGCTGCTGGTGCTGTTCATGGCTCTCTCTCAGCAGGAGCCCTTACAACCTCCTTTACAGCTTCACAGGGACTTCTCCTTAAAATACCAAATATGTATAAAATATCTGGAGAGCTTCTGCCATGCGTCTTCCATGTTACAGCAAGAGCACTCTCTGCCCATGCCCTCTCAATATTTGGAGATCATCAGGATGTGATGGCAGCCCGTCAGACCGGGTTTGCAATGCTTGCATCAAGTTCAGTTCAGGAGGCTATGGATCTTGCCCTGGTTGCCCATCTCTCAACACTTGAGGGCAGTGTCCCCTTCATGCACTTTTATGACGGATTCAGAACCTCTCATGAGATCCAGAAAATAGAAATTATTGACTATGAAGATATGGCATCCCTTATGAACTGGGATGCATACAGAGCTTTCAAATCAAGGGCAATGAACCCTGAATCACCAAACACAAGAGGAACAGCCCAGAACCCTGACATCTACTTTCAGGGAAGAGAGGCGGCAAACTCCTTTTACCTGAAAATACCCGCTACTGTAAAAAGATATATGGATAAGGTAGGGGCTCTGACAGGCAGATACTATAACCTGTTTGACTACTTCGGAGATCCTGAAGCTGACAGAGTGATAATTGCAATGGGGTCAGGCTGTGAAGCCATTGAGGAGACTGTTACAAAACTTAACAGTGACGGAGAGAGGGTCGGAGTTGTAAAGGTTCGTCTCTACAGACCATTTGATACATCAGCTATGATGTCAGCTATCCCTGCCACAGTTGAAACCATAACTGTACTTGACAGAACCAAGGAGCCTGGCGCCATTGGTGATCCGCTCTATCTGGATGTCTGCACAGCATTCATGGAAAAGGGGGAAGGCCCCAAAATTGTTGGTGGACGGTATGGGCTTGGTTCCAAAGAGTTCAACCCACCCATGATTAAAGCTGTATTTGACAATATGAAGTCTCTGGGACCTAAAAATCATTTCACCATTGGTATTAAAGATGATGTGACCAACTCATCTCTTGAGCCCAAGTATGGATTTAACCCTGCACCAAAAGGCACAGTAGGGGCCAAATTCTGGGGTTTAGGCTCTGATGGTACTGTTGGAGCCAACCAGAGTGCAATCAAGATCATTGGTGACAACACTGAAAAATATGCGCAGGGCTATTTTGCATATGACTCAAAAAAATCTGGCGGCATCACCATCTCCCATTTACGATTTGGCGATGTACCGATAAAATCGACCTATCTGATAAATGAACCAGATTTTGTTGCATGCCACAAATCCAACTATGTCGGGATATATGACGTTCTTGAGGGGATAAAACCTGAAGGAACATTCCTTCTCAACTCAGAGTGGAGCCTTGAGGAGATGGAAAAAAATATCCCGGGAGATGTAAGAAAGACCATATACGACAAGAAGATCAAATTCTTCAATGTTGATGCTGTGAAGATCGCAGGCGAGGTTGGACTTGGCAACAGAATCAATATGATCATGCAGACATGCTTTTTCAAGCTTGCCAATGTGCTTCCGTTTGAGCAGGCTATTGAACTTCTCAAGAGAGACATCAAAAAGACCTATGGCAAAAAGGGCGATCAGATTGTCCAGATGAACATTGACGCTGTTGACAGAACTCTTGCCAACTTGGTTGAAGTTTCCGTTCCTGAGAGCTGGAAAGAGGCTTCAGGATGGCCAGGTGCAGCCGACAGGGCAACAGCTTTTGTTGATAATGTGATGCGCCCCATCCTCTCCCAGAAAGGCGACTCTCTGCCGGTAAGTTCATTCCAGCCAGATGGATTTTTCCCCAACTCAACAAGCCAGTATGAAAAACGTGGAGTTGCCATCAATGTTCCTCAATGGATTCCTGAAAACTGTATTCAGTGTAATCAGTGTTCATTTGTCTGCCCCCATGCAGCCATCATTCCAATCGTTGCAACTGTGGATGAGCTGAAAAACGCCCCATCAACCTTTGTCACTCAGGAGGGTAAAGGCAAGGAACTCAAGGAGTACAGATTCAGAATGCAGGTCAACCCGCTTGATTGCCAGGGTTGCGGCAACTGTGCAGATATCTGCCCTGCCAAGGTCCCTGCCCTTGTGATGAAGCCTCTTGCCACACAGACAGCAGTTGAGATTGAGAATCACAACTTCTCTTTGACCATTCCATTTAAAGAGGGTCTTGTCAAAAAGGAGAGTGTAAAAGGTAGCCAGTTTGTCAAACCTCTGTTTGAATTCTCAGGTGCTTGTGCAGGATGTGGAGAAACACCTTATGTTAAAGTGCTGACTCAGCTCTTTGGCGATAGAATGACCGTTGCAAATGCAACAGGATGCTCTTCAATCTGGGGAGGCTCTGCCCCGTCTGCTCCATACTGCACCAATGCCCAGGGTCACGGACCTGCATGGGCAAGCTCTCTGTTTGAGGATGCAGCAGAGTATGGCTATGGCATGATGCTTGCTTTTAATAACAGACGCAAGACACTTGCAGCAAAGGTAAAAAAGGTTGTTGAATCGACTGGCTGCGGCTGCGGTCAGGATAGCTGCACAGGTTCGATATCGACAGATCTGAAAGATGCTCTGTCAGGTTGGCTTGCAGGTATGGATGATGCTGAGGCGTCAAGAGAGTATGGCCAGAAGATCATAAAGCTTGTTATGGCTGAACATGCAGGCAGTTGCAGCTGCTGTTCAACTGGATCATGCTGTACATCTTCTGATTGCCTGCTCTGTGAGATTATTGAGGATAAGAACCTTCTTACCAAGAAATCCCACTGGATTTTCGGCGGTGACGGCTGGGCATATGATATTGGATTTGGCGGTGTTGACCATGTGCTTGCCTCTGGCGATGACATAAACATTCTTGTACTGGATACAGAAGTTTACTCCAATACAGGAGGCCAGTCATCAAAAGCAACTCCAACAGGTGCAATTGCAAAATATGCAGCCACAGGCAAAAAGATCGGCAAAAAAGATCTTGGTGCAATGGCAATGAGCTATGGATATGTCTATGTGGCCTCAATTGCAATGGGTGCAAGCAAACAGCAGACCATGAAAGCCTTTATTGAGGCGGAAAGCTATCCCGGACCATCTTTGATCATCTGTTACGCTCCATGTATCAACCAGGGGATTAAAAAGGGTATGGGCAAGACTCAGCTTGAGAGCCAGCTTGCAGTGGAATCAGGGTTCTGGCCCCTCTATCGTTATAATCCGCTTCTGAAAGCTGAAGGGAAAAATCCGTTCATCCTTGAGTCTAAAGCACCGGATGGCACTATTCAGGAGTTCCTTGCAGGTGAGAACAGATTTGCAGCTCTTGCAAAGAGTTTTCCTGAGGAGTCAGTGCGCCTGAGAGCCAAGATTGAACATGAGGTAAATGAGAAGTACGCACAGCTTAAAAAACTTGCAGAGATATCAGAGGGGTGATTTCCATCAAGGTAACCCTATGATCCTCTATTAAAAAGCCTCGGTAAGCACTTATTTTATAAAGGCTTTCACTCTTCGTTGTGCCGTCAGGGCATGGCCGTTATAATAAAATAAAATCCTGATTCAGCAGCTTCTATTGTCTGAATCAGGATTTTTCATTTCCACCCCTCCCCATTTCAAGCTTACCTTTGAACTGTAACTGAAAAACTGTTTAAGGTGCATACAGCTCATCTGCCAAAGTTGACAGCTCAACATTATAGTTTGGCAGCTCATCCTAATTGAGTGATAATTGTTGAGAAAACATTTTATATGACTCCTGTAAGTAAAAAAATGAGATGGCGAAATTCATTTTCACCATATTGAAGAAGAGAACGGGCTTAACTAAAAAAGGAGAGTGTAAACAAAATGGTCTCAATAAAAAAACTATCTATTGTGTGTGTAAAGTGTCTTGTATCTGTTGCTTTGATATTGACAACAGCTTCTCAAACCTGGAGTTCACAGGCAGAGAGTGAGGAGATAGCCTCTATTGAGATGTCAGCATCTTATACAGGAGCATCGAGTTTTGATAATAATGGCAAAGATCTTGGTGGTGAAGTAGAGATATTCTCCGCGTCAGCAGCCATCTCTGTAATGGATTTTAACATAACATACAAAAATGATTCTTACTCCTGGGATAAATTGAAAGCAGTTCCTTTTGGTAACAAGAAAGATGAGCCCTGGGAGAATCTGCACAGCATAAGTATGGGGTATAACCGTTCAGGCATGCTAAACCAGAGATGGGGCTATTTTGCAGGGGCCAATATCTCTTCAGAATTTGAAAAAGAGATCTCTGATTCATACTCAGGAGTCGGATATGCAGGTTTTACCTACGACATGCCAGAAAGGAACCTTGTTTTCCGCTTTGGAGGAGGTGCATCATATAATGAGATTGAAACAACAGGATTGCCAGTAATAGGTATTGATTGGAATAGCAGGGCACCAGTGGGGCTTTCAGCTTCAATTGGCATGCCTGAAACAAAAATAGCATATCGATTTGATCCACAAAATGCTCTTGTCTTAAGCCTGACCGGAGAAGGTGGAGTATTCAGACTGGCTGATGACAGCACTGTAGAGTCCAAAGGGTATTTTGAGTCAGAGAGTTTAGGTGGAATGGTTACCTATATTTTTCAACCAGTTAAGCATTGCCAGATTACAGTAGGTGCAACCTATTACCTGGACAGGCAATACAATATTTATGATGAGAACGGTGAAAATAAAAAGGAGTACGATCTTGATAATGCCGCAGGTGGATTTGTAAGCGCTTCATTTCTCTTTTAGCCTGAGTCTATATTTTTTCGTCTCCAAGCATCACACCATCTGAACCGATAAACAGAGCCATAGTCCTGTTATCTGTTGTAAAGATAATTGTCTGACAGCTTTTTGTTGCAGGAATAACAAGCATGGTTCCGTCACTCCCCTTCAAGGTAACCGTTGCCCCTGAACGGGATGCAGTGAAGAGAGTTGAATCAGACTCAATGGTAATTACATTGCTGCCAGCAAAGTTTATAAGCTTTGCCCATGCCCCCTGTTCAATGGTCAGATGGTTGGTGAAGGATGTACCGAAAATATGGGTGACAGAGCCTGATGCTGCTGTGCAGTCAGGAGTTCGCTCTGTAAGAATTGTGTAGATATCAGGCTGATTGATGTCCAAATTATCAGGCTCTGGATCAGGTGGCTGGGTTGAGTCAGCCTCAACGTGCAGGTAGTTAAGCATTGTATATTCATCCATACCGGTAAGGCCTATCTCAATGGTAAGGGCGTTATCCGATACAGTTACACTATTTGAGCGCTCAATAAAGTAGTTATTGCGCTCATCATCCACAAAGAGAACACCCTCAATTTTGACATTATTGTGAGAGTAGCTCCTTCTTGGGGTACCGACACAGAGAGAGACCTTGTACTCACCATTGGGGAGGGCAAACTCAAATGTGTTGACTCTGCCATAGTCATCATAGATATAGGTTCTCTTTCTCTCATCAGTTTCACCCCCCCATGGGTCACGGCTCTGACCTGGCTGGTTGATAATATTGCCAAACCAGCCATACCCCCTCTCTTCATCATAACTTTCAGGCCCGATGGCATAATAGCTCCTACCATCGTAATCAAGCACTCTGTAGGAGACTCCATCCACAACCTGATCTCTCATCACAGGATTATTGTATGGCTCAGTTGAGAAGCTCTCCTGAGGGTTCTGAAAATTTATGTAGTAGTTTCCAGGGGAGCCTGCTGATCTCGGGTGTACCACAGGTGGTTCAATATCTGGAATTTCTGAAATCTCCCCACCGTTTTTAAGACCAATGAGGCGACGCAGGTTATAGATAAAACTGGAATCACGGGTGTAACTTGCCACACCGGTTATAATTTTATCTGTTTGAGTGTCAGACCTGTTTGTCATATTCACGACAGGCTCTTGTTCCCCATTTAAAACATAGAGATATTCATAATCTTCAAGGCTGTCCCGCATAAGCTCAAAACGGATCGACGGCACAAACCTGTGGCTGTTGGCCCCATAGGTGATGGCACTGTTGGATTGAGATGGTGGATAGAGCATGAATAGATCGCCATTATGGCCGTCTGTCATTGGGTCTGTCCAGGGATTTTTGCTCCAGTTGTTTAACGAGTAGTATGCAATTCCTCGTACCCTGTACTTCCATAAAAACCACCCTGTCAATTTACTCTCAATACCAGGATGGTCAAGGGTGATGGGGTTAAAGTAGGGGGGACGGGTACCATGCAACCAGTAGATCCAGCTCTCCTCATTGAACTGAGACTCTCTTATATGGGCAATCTCAGGATCATAATTATTTAGCACTGGCAGCCAGATGTCAACTTTTGCCCCTGGATAGGAGGGGTGGCTGTATATCTCAGCTCTTGCCTCTTCAGAGACCATAAGTTTGAGATTGGGAGCAGCTTTTTTAAGCTCCTGTGAGTACCATGCAACAGCATCATAGTCTGCCTGATTCTGGGGTTCATTTGCCATGTAGTAATAGGCTTGATCAAGATAACCGTTATCTGACAGGTATGACTCAATGGAGGCGATATAGGAGAACCACGCTCTGTTATACAAAGAGTCCGGGTTATCTGCCAGATACCAGTCAGAAGCAGCTATTGTCTGCCCGCAGAATGTTGATGGCCTCTGATCAGCTGATGAGTCGTTGTTCTGAAATGTTGCAACCATGAAGGATGGAAAACCTCTACCTCCATTAAACTCCTGGTCAAAGGTTCCCTGCATAAGCCCTGAACCGCTGAGATATCTCTTTGCAGGCTCTTCAAATCCCCAGATACCGTCATTGTCTGTAAAAGTTCCGGTGCTACACTCATAATCAATGTAGGGTGCTCCACCACTTGTGGTGAGCCCCCCTGACCAGAGCACACTTTTTGGGGTGAGTCTGTGGTCGATAAAATACTCTTTTATCCTATCCACATAGCTCCAGTACTCCTCACCGCAGCACCCTACCCCATACTTATCAAGTATGGTGCTGTAGGAGAAGTTCATCTGGGATTTAGTGTGGATCTGATCAGGAATGGCAAAGTTGAAAAGATGAAGAGATACTGGAATGGCGACTGAAGAGGAGGGATTGCTAAGAGAAGTTATCTGAAAATCAGCTGAATATTCACCAGCAGCCGCAGAGGAGGGAATATCTACAGTAATCCAGAAGGATGTATTCTCATCTGCTGCAAGAGAGAGTGGCTCTCCACTCTCAACTGGCCAGAGAGGATCAGGGTAATCTCCTGTTTTTCCAAGAGTATCTGTTGCCTGTCTGATATTGACATACTTGACCTGATGGATCTCGGTTTCAATCCCTGATCCAAACGACCCCATATTCACACTGATATCGCCAGAAACCCCGGCAGCAGGCTTTATCACGATCTGAAAGGGTTCAAACTCATTTTTCGCAGCATATACAAGCACTTCTGATGAGGCAGGATCTGGTACAGGGTCACTCTTGAAAACCCGCTCAGATGGGACTGTTGTCCAGATAGAGTAATCCTGGTTGGATTGAGTCAGTTTGTATGTGTAGTTCTCCTGATCTTCTCCATCTGATGCCAGCACAGTGCTGGTAAAACTGAAGCTGATGCATAAAACCAGCAGCCAGACAAGAGCCATTTCTGCTATTGTTATATAGATTGCCCAGCCTCTATTGATAAGCTCTTTTGTGTCTGGCATGACTCTCCCTCACTTTATGAATATTATATATTATGTTTCAGTTTCGATAGCTTGACATATTTATATCTTGCATGATAGAAAAAAATCTTTACCAGTGTCAACAATGTTCTAAAAAAAGAGATCTCAATAAATTAAACGGAGCGTTAATTATGAACAGAATGATCAAAGCTACAATTATAATCCTAACAGCTTTTTACGCAACAACACTGGCTGCAAGCCAGTTTGATCCGTGCGACCTTCTCACAAAAGAGGAGGTTCAAACTCTTGCAGGGGAGCCATTAATCGACCCTGAACATAAGGATACCAAAAACCCTTTAGGGCAGAAGATGTGCCTTTACAACACGCTCTCCTCATCACGACTTATTCAGATCTCTGTTATCAGAACTTCCGATTTTGAGCCTAAAGTGAAAAAAAACGGACAGAGCGCTGGGAGTATCTACAGAACCACCAAAGAGATGCTCAACCCTTTAGAGAAGATAGCTGGAATCGGTGATGATGCATTCTGGGCAGCCCCGGGTCTGCACATCCTCAAAGGAGATATCTATATTCTGGTATCAGTTGGCAACACAAATAAACTGGAAAACCTTGAACTTGCCAAACGCATTGCTGAAAAGCTTCTGCCTCGTCTCTGACCATTCAGAATTTTTCTTATTTTTTTAAAAAAAAGCTTGACCCGTCTGTAGCTTCACACTGTACCTCTTTCTGATCATGGCCATGAAGACCAGTTATTATTTAATTTCAAACAACAAGGAGAAGCACAATGGGTAAAGTTACAGTTGATCAGTGGAAAGAGATTTTCAGAGAGACAGGCTTATCAGACAATGATATGCAAAAATGGCATAAGGCCTTTGAAAAAAGCTATCCTGACGGGCATCAGAGTTTTCTTGAGTGGCTCGGGGTGGGAAAATCTCACATAGAAGAGATAAGGATGGGCAGTAAGTAGTAGCTTGAAGAGACATAAGTTATCATAAAAGATCAGCTCAGCTCCTTTGAGGGTGGATCTGCATGGAAACTTCTGGCTGAATCCAAAAAGAGTTAATAAATAGCAACCGTTTCTGTAACATACAGAAACGGTTTTCTGCGTGAGCTACCAGATGTTAAAGCAGATGGGCTTGCAGCTTCACCATAAGAGAGCAGAAGATGAAACACTATTCAATTTCACAACTTGCCGAAGAGTCTGGCCTGACCAGAAGCACACTTCTCCATTATGACTCTGTAGGTTTACTCAGACCTGCAACCAGAACCTCTTCCAACTACAGGGTTTACACAGATAGGGAGCGTGAAAGACTCCACCGGATAATCTCATTGAGGAGCACAGGGATATCACTTGATCAGATCAGACAGATTATTGACTCTGACAGGAGAGCCACTGGTGAGATCCTCCATAAAAGAGCTGATCAGATCAACAGTGAGATAAAGAACCTGAGATTTCAGCAGAACTTCATTATCAGACTGCTTGATAACGAAGGGCTATTGAAATCCACCCGCATTCTTACAAAAGAGATATGGGTAGCGCTTCTGGAGTCTGCCGGTCTTGATGAAAACGGCATGCACAGATGGCACATGGAATTTCAACGATCAGCACCTGAAGCACACATGGATTTCCTTGAATCTCTTGGACTATCCACAGAAGAGATATCCCACATCATAACATGGTCTGAACAGTGTGAATAAGAGATATGCAAAAGTAGGATCTCTCTGTTCAAGATAGAGTCCTGGGAAATTACACAAATTTCACCCTCATGTACGGATTTTGCACACTGTTTCGCACTATCAAGCTAATGCTTGTCATAATTATCTCTTGCTCTTGTTGTAATCTCCTTTTTTTGAAAGTCACACCTTAAAACTGAGTTTAATGTTTATTTCTGATCATCCTTTTTCAGTTTAGCGATCTCTTGATTTTTCATTTAAAAAGATATATTAATGAAACTTTTTTATGTTATTTTGTCAATTTTTTCTTAAGAGGTATAAATGATTCATCTGACATCAATATCAAAACAACATGGATCCCAGATCCTTTTTAAAAATGCAAGCCTCCAGATCCTACCAGGTGTCAGGATTGGCCTTGTAGGGGCCAATGGTGCAGGCAAAACAACGATCTTCCATCTGATTACTGGAGAGGAGGAGCCAGACGAGGGGGAGATCTCCTGTTCAAAAAAGACAAAAATAGGCTACTTTTCCCAGAATGTTGGAGAGATGGCTGGCAGATCAGCCATCTCTGAGGTGATGTCTGCTGCTGCCGATGTGGTAGCACTGGGTGAGCAGATGAAGCAGATGGAGGCTGCCATGGCAGAGCCCATGGATGATGGCGCCATGGCAAGTCTGCTTGAAAAATATGGCGAAGCCACTGAGGAGTTTGAACATCGAGGGGGTTATGATCTTGAAAACCGCGCCCAGACCGTTCTTACAGGTCTTGGAATTGGCTCTCCTGACTATAACCTGCCTGTGGACTCTTTCAGTGGCGGATGGAAGATGCGAATTGCCCTGGCAAAAATTCTTACCATCAGCCCGGATGTTCTGCTACTGGATGAGCCGACCAACCATCTGGATATTGAGTCGATCATCTGGCTTGAGAACTGGCTGGTCAATGATTTCAAGGGGGCCATCCTTATGACCTGTCATGACCATGACTTCATGAACAGGGTGGTCTCCCGTACCATTGAGGTGGCCAACCAGACAGTAACCACCTATGGTGGAAATTATGATTTTTATATCCGTGAGAGGGAGATCAGGATGGAGCAGCTCCTGGCAAGCCACAGGCGCCAGCAGGAGATGCTTGCAAAAGAGGAGAATTTCATTGCCCGTTTCAAAGCACGGGTATCACACTCAGCACAGGTACAGTCCCGCATAAAAAAGCTTGAGAAGATTGAACGGATTGAGATCCCGGAACAGCAGCGGGTCATCAGATTTGAATTTGTACAGCCCCCACGTTCAGGTGACGATGTTGTCTTTATGGATAGACTGGGTAAAACATGGGAAACTCAGGATGGCAGATCCAAAACTGTATTCAGTAATATTTCAGGAGTGGTCAGCAGAGAGGATAAAGTTGCCGTGGTTGGAGTCAACGGTGCAGGCAAATCCACTTTTCTGAAACTCCTGGCAGGCAAGACAGAACCAACAGAAGGGGTTGCAAAAATCGGGGCAAGTGTCAATATAGGTTACTTCAGTCAGCACGCCATGGATATCCTTGAGCCGAACAAGACCGTTCTGGAGACGCTTCAGGGGGCTCTGCCACTTGCAGGAGTTGGGGTGCTCAGGAGCCTGTGTGGAGCATTTCTCTTTTCAGGTGATGATGTGGAAAAACGGATAAAACAGCTCTCAGGCGGAGAAAAGAGCCGGGTGGTACTGGCAACGCTTCTGGGACAGCCTATAAATTTTCTGATTCTTGACGAGCCAACCAACCATCTGGATATTCAGTCTCGTGAGATCCTGCTCAATGCCCTTCAGAAATTTACCGGAACCATTGTTCTGGTAAGTCACGACAGACACTTTCTGCGCTCTCTTGTGAATCGGGTCTTTGAGATTGACCGGGGAGAGATGAGAGATTATAAAGGTAACTACGAGTACTACCTCTCAAAGACAGAACAGACCCAGAGAGTACCATCACTCCAGTTGGAATAGTGCTTAGCCACTCTTTTCCACTCATCAACTCTTTTCTGTTCATAAATTAAGATGAGTTGAAAAATGGCTGATCTGACCCGATATTTTTTTTGAGATTGTCTGGCAGTACTGCAGAGAGATCCATTCTGGAGCAGGAGTTGCTAATCCTCCACTTAAAACTGAATAGAGCAGTTGACATTATTAATCTGGCACAGATATTGAATATAAAAATTTCAAGTCAATCTGTTCAAGTTACAGATCACTGTTCAAGCAAAGTGTATAGATATAGGAGGCAACAAAATGAAAAAATTACTTCTTGGAATACTGTTTTTAACATTAATAAACATCCCTGCTCCGACGATGGCAGATGTACATGTAGGCATAAGCATCTCTTTACCACCTCTCATACTATTTCACCAGCCACCAGAGCTGATAGTGGTGCCTGAGACCTATGTGTATGTTGTACCTGATATAGAGGAGGAGATATTTTTCTACAGTGGCTGGTGGTGGCGTCCGTGGCGTGGACACTGGTACCGCTCAAGAGAATATAATTCCGGCTGGAAGCACTATAGAACAGTTCCATCCTTTTATAGAGCGATCCCTTCGGACTGGAGAGATGACTACAGACATCATCGCTGGAGAGGGCATCAGTGGAACCACCATCGGATACCTCATTATAAGGTTCAGAAAAACTGGAAGCAGTGGGAAAACAACAGATATTGGGAAAAAGAGAAAAACTGGGGAGTTCATGGTTTACAGCCAACAAATAGAACGCAACCATATGAAAAGAACCACAAAAACCGTCAATATAGAGAAGAGGCTCAACCGAAACATTACAGACCACAACCGCAAGCAGACGATTTTCAACAGAAGAGGTCATATAAAAATCAGAATATCACTCCACAGTACAGGGATGGGGAAAAACATCACTCAAAGCAGAAGCAGGAGGAGGAGTACCTGGAGCAACAGGAGTACCTAAAACAGCAGGGAAACAGTAAGAGAGAACGTGACCGAAGATAAGTATAGTCATTTTAACCGGACCGGTTATAAATCAGGTTTGTATCTATAACAGGGGCCTGCTCCACCCCTTATACTGTCTATCACAATTAGGAGACACTACAAAAAATTCAAGAAAAAAAAGGGGGGGGAAATACCATGAATAATAGATATTCCATGAGGTATTTTTTTGCAGGGGTCGTTATGGTTGCCTTTATTTCCGGCTGTGCTGAGGACTATTATCAGGGCACCAGAAGGGAGTATGTGTATGATTCTGATGTTAATGACTATGATGCGGATGACTACTATGTTCCACCAATAGTAGTTCATGAACCACCAGAGTTGATAGTGCTTCCAGGAACGTATGTATATGTTGCCCCTGATGTGAATGTTGATCTCTTTTTCTACAATGGCTGGTGGTGGCGCCCATCAGGAGGACACTGGTACCGCTCACACCACTATAACTCAGGTTGGAAGCGTTACAGGGATGTTCCATTTTTTTACAGAGATATACCCTCAAGCTGGAGAGATGACTACAGAAGACATCGCTGGCAGGGACATCCGTGGGAGCACAAACGGATACCTCACCAGAATGTTCAACGGAACTGGAAGCAATGGGAAAATAACAGGTATTGGGAGAAGCAGCAAAACTGGGGTGTCCACGATTTCCAACACCGAAAGAGATCAGAACAGCCGGAACAGGATCGAAACAACCGTATTGATCGATCCAACCGGGAGAGGGAACGGAACAGCACCATTGATCGATCCAACCGGGAGAGGGAGCGGAACAGCACCATTGATCGATCCAACCGGGAGAGGGAGCAAAACAGCACCATTGATCGATCCAACCGGGAGAGGGAGCAAAACAGCACCATTGATCGATCCAACCGGGAGAGGGAGCGGAACAGCACCATTGATCGATCCAACCGGGAGAGGGAGCAAAACAACACCATTGATCGATCCAACCGGGAGA
>Ga0209800_10000410_pt1 | contig 69609 bp, 52 predicted proteins | sample Higcelweek8metaG_FD_187174 | JGI IMG/M metagenome (GOLD analysis project Ga0209800, IMG submission 187174) | Freshwater pond sediment microbial communities from the University of Edinburgh, under environmental carbon perturbations - High... | ecosystem: Environmental > Aquatic > Freshwater >... | reverse complement strand
GGCGGGAGCAGGTCCCAAGGGTCCGGCTGTTCGCCGGTTAAAGCGGTACGCGAGCTGGGTTCAGAACGTCGTGAGACAGTTCGGTCCCTATCTGCCGTGGGAGTAGGATACTTGAGAGGGCCTGCCCTTAGTACGAGAGGACCAGGGTGGACGAACCTCTGGTGAGCCAGTTGTCGCGCCAGCGGCATAGCTGGGTAGCTATGTTCGGAACGGATAACCGCTGAAAGCATCTAAGTGGGAAGCCGACCTCAATACTAGGTATCCCGGATTAATTTCCCTAAAGGCCCGTCGGAGACTACGACGTTGATAGGCGACAGGTGTAAGCGTAGTAATACGTTCAGCCGAGTCGTACTAATCGGCCGTGAGGCTTGACATCGTACTTTCACAATTGATGTTGAAGCCAAGGTAATCGCAATAACAAATTCCTTTTAATCAGTTAGAACCGTCCTTCGGGACGTTCAAAGGATTAAGGGGCCGGTGACCTTACCGGAGGGGCCACACCTGATTCCATCCCGAACTCAGAAGTTAAGCCCTCCAGGGCCGATGGTACTTCGCGGGCAGCTGCGTGGGAGAGTAGGTCGTTGCCGGCCCCTTTTTTTATCCTTTTTTTCTCAATAATCGTTTTCATCCAGTCAAGACGCGACGTCTGGTATCCTCTGCAAGGCTGCGCGGCAGTCGGCGGCATGGTTCGTTCGGCCGGGGGAAATCTGCATGAAGTTCGTGTTCTTCGCTGTGCTTCTTGTTGCCTGGTTCGGCGCGCACTGGTACGTGTGGCGCAGGGCCTCGTCGGTCTTCGGCCTTCGGGCGGTCGGCCGGTTCATCCTCGGGATGATGCTGTTCCTGGCCTCCATCGCCTGGCCGGTCGCGCGTTCCCTGCACAGGTTGGCGGACACCGTTGCCGTCCAGGTCTTCCAGGACGCGGGCGCGGTGTGGATGGGATTCGTCTGCGTCCTGCTTCTTGCGTTGATCGCGGTTGACCTGCTTGTTCTTCTTCCGGTGTGGGTCGGCTTCTGCCGACGTGCGGTGTCCACCGGGATGCGCGCGGTCGCTAGGAAGGCTTCGCTGGCGATGGCCACGGTCGCCGCGGTCGTGCTTACAGCGGTCGCTTACGGCAACACACGTGGACCGGTCGTGGTGACCAGCCTGGAAGTCACGTCTCCCGCCCTGCCCCCTGGTCTTGACGGACTTACCGTGCTTTTTCTGTCGGATGTGCACCAGGGTGGCCTGGTGGGCCGGGCGGATCTGGATCGCATTGAAAACGCGGTCCTCGCCGCACCGTTTGACCTCCTGCTCTTCGGGGGCGACCTCACCGATCAGGAAAACGGCGACGGTCCGACTTTCCGCCGCATGGCGCAGTGGGCGCAGCATTCCAGCATGGGGCTCGCCGTGGCCGTCACCGGTAATCACGATCGTTACTCAGGTGGCGAGGCCGTGGTTTCTTCCATGCGGAACATGGGAATGATCGTCCTGCGACAGGAACATTTGTGCCTTCCTGAAGGGCTGTGCGTGGCCGGCGTGGACGATCCCGCGATGATCCCGGAAGGCAGGGCGTCCGACCTGGCACTTCTGGATGCGCTTGAGGGCGTTGAGCAGGACTCGTTCACCATCCTGCTGTCGCATCAGCCTATCCTGGTGGAACTGGCCGCCTCGGCCGGCGTCGATCTGATGCTGTCCGGACACACCCATCACGGCCAGTTTCCCCCGGCGACCTTCTTCACACCCCTTGTATACAGTCACTGGGCAGGCGTCTATCGTGTCCGGGACATGTTCATTTACGTCACGTCCGGGGCCGGTTTCTGGGGTCCGCCGTTGCGTCTGGGAAGCATGTCCGAGGTGGCAAGAATAACTCTCCGTCGTGCCGCCGCGGATTGAGGGCCTCCGGATCCGGACTCAGGTCACGGGATTCAGTCCTGCATCTTCATTGAAATCGAAGTACTCGCGCCAGATTCCCTCGCAGTCCCCTGTCAGGATGCAACCGCGGCACTGTGCCGGATGCACCTTGCCTTCGATACGATCCCTGCTGAAATCGCGAGCCGGCTGGTCAAGCTGCCGTACCTCGGAACTTACGCTTGCCCGAAAGAGTGTCTCCGACGCGTGGTCGCGGTGTTCGCCCAGAAGGCATAGTGGAACGGCTTCGGTCAGGTAAATCGCGCCCGCGTCCCTCAGGAGGTCCATCGCCCTGATAAGAGAAGGCATGATTTCGGGAAAGGACGGGATTGCGAGATTGTGTTCCCGCGCCGCGTTTCCAAGGCCGTGCGGGAACGTGAAATTGAATTCCCTGGCCCCGGCCGCCAGCCCCGTTCGCGCCAGGTCGTCAAGACGGTCGCCGTTGAGCCTCGACATCAGGATTTTCAGTGTGATCTTTTCGCCGGCGGCCGCAAGCGCGTTGATGCCGGCGATGGTCTGGTCGAAGGAACCGGGCGAACGGGTCACGGCGTCGTGGATTCCGGCATCGGGGCCATGAAGGGCGATGATGAAGCGGATACCCTGGCCAGTCAGGCCGTCGCGCACCGATGGATAGGCAAGCATCCTGCCATTCGTCTGCAGACCGACCAGCAGCCCGAGAGCTCTGGCCGCGCGCACGATGTCCGGCAGGTCGCGCCGGATGGTCGGTTCGCCCCCGGTCAGCGTCACCAGTTCGAATCCCCGGGCCTTCGCATCGGCCAGTTCGCCAGCCACCTGCGCGGTCGTCCGGAAATCCCTGTCACCTCTGTCCAGCACGCGCGAACGCTGGTCGGCGATGACGCAGTGGATGCAATTGTTGTTGCACGCGTAATGGAGCTTGATGTCCACGTGGCGGGTCATCCGTGTACCTCCGGCGGCCGTCAGCGGTCGTCGACGCTCACCTGACGCAGGAACTCGGCCGCTTCCTCCGGCGGAGTCGGGTTGATGTAGAACCCGGTGCCCCACTCGAACCCGGCGGTCCGCGACAGCTTCGGCAGGATCTCGATGTGCCAGTGCCAGTCCATCCTGATGGTGGACCAGTACCCGGACCTGCTGTTTTCCAGATGGTATGCTGGACAGGTATGAAGCATCAGGTTGTAGGGCGGGTCTTCCAGGCCGGACTTCATGCGCCGCATCACGTTGCGGAGATGCCTGGCGAGCCGAACCATTTCATCGTTGCCCATGGCCGCGAAATCGTGGCTGTGCCTCCGGGGTGCCACCGTCATTTCAAATGGCAGGCGCGACGCGTAGGGGCACCAGGTGACGTAATCCTGATCGAGCGTGACGATGCGCCTGTGTTCCTGCATTTCCTGGGCGATGATGTCGCAGAAGATGCAGCGTTCCTTGACCAGGTAATGCTGCCTGGCGCTTTCGAGCTCGATGGCGACCGTTCGCGGGGTCACGGGCGTGGCGATCAGCTGCGAGTGAGGGTGCGAAAGCGACGCGCCCGCGGGTGCGCCATGATTGCGGAAAATCAGGATGTACTTGAACCGGATGTCGCGGGAAAGGTCGAGTATCCGGTCGCGGTAGATGCCGAGGACCGCCGCGAGATCATCGATCGACAGTTCCGGCAGGTCGCTGTGGTGGTCGGGCGTCTCGATGATGACTTCGTGGGCGCCAATCCCGTTCATGCGGTCGTACTGGCCTGCCGCCGCTCTTTCAAGTTCGCCTTCAACGCGCAGCGCGGGATACTTGTTCGGTACGCATCGTGCCTTCCAGGCGCTCCCCCCGCCACCGATGCGGCAGAGGTCCGGCGGCGTGAATTCTTCGTTTCCGGGACAGAACGGGCAGTCTTCGCCGTTATCCACCCTGCTGCTGACGATGAAGTCCTGCGGCCGGTTGGCCCTTTCCGTCGCGATGATGACCCATCTTTTCTGCACCGGGTCGTGTCTGAGTTCCGGCATCTGTTCTCCTTGGAAAGCGCCCTGTCGGTCTTTCAGACGAACCAGGCGTTCAGTTTGAATTTCCTGGGGTTCCATTTGACGTCGATCCAGGAATCCCACGGGAACCTTTCGACGTCAACCTCCCCGCTTTCGACTTCGATGAAGAACGACACCTCCATCGAGCCGTCGTTCCCGGCGGTTGCGACCGCGCCCAGCGGGAAAGACGCCTCCAGCACATCAACCGCGGCCGCTTCGGAGCCTGCCATGTCGACGGCTGCGCCGTCCGGCCCGATCGCGGATACATCCAGTGTTGCCCCGGCGCCCCTTTTCAGCAGGACCGTGATTCCGGGGCCGCCCCTGAACACAATCCGAACCGTCGTTTCAGGTCCGACAAGCTCCCCCGGGCCGTCAAAGCGCGATGCCCCGACGTGGAAGAATTTTGAATCGAACCCGAAGCGTACGGATTTGATCACCGGCTGAAGGCGGTGAATCGAACCGTGGCTGTGTTCGCACGATCCCGCGCCGACCCACTTGAAATAGCTGTCAATCCGCCCGGTGATTCGGGGGCTTATGAACGAAGTCGGCCCGATTACCGGTGTCGGCTTGTAGCCGCGGCCGACAGGACGATCAAGGTACTCCGGCGCGTCAATGCCGGCCGTGTCGTAGACCGCCCTCAGGTTGCGCCTGAACAGGAAATCGAATTCCTTTTCGTGTATCGAAGTGTGTCCGTGGCCGAACCACCAGAACCAGTCGGAGGCCTCGGCCCGCATCAGGTGAATACGCGCCTTTTCGCGGACCCCTTCGTCAAGGTCGGCGCCGGCCACCGCCTGGCGTGCCGCCGACAGGTAGTCCCAGGCAAGGTTCTTGTCCGGGTCGCCGATCCACGTATCGAAATTGCCGTCGATCCACGAACCAGGCGACAGGGTGTCGAGCTTCCTCGCGGGGCCGAAGCGGTCGAGCCAGCCGCCCAGTGTCACCGGATTGATGAATCCGCTGTTCTCGATCGCCGTGTACAGCTTGTCCAGGAAGGGGAACCCGCCGTCAGGATAGAATTCCCAGGCGTTTTCACCATCGAGCGCAACCACCACGACGGCACTTTCGTCCTTCGCCCCCCTGGCCCGCGCGGCGACCTGGGCGATGAAGTCTTCCACGGCTTTGTCGGCCGGTCGGCGGCTGTAATCAAAACCGATCAGGTCGGACAGGTGGTGGTCCCGGAAGAATATCGACACGTCGTTGAAGGCGTGTGGATGAAGAAGATCCACCCGCCCGGACTGCACCGACTTCTTCAAGACCGCCTCGTCCGTCGCGACCCACCGCAGGCCGGCCGCCGCGAAGATCGACATGGCCTGGGCGGACACGGAGCCTTCGGCCGGCCACATTCCGGACGGCCTGAAGCCGAAGAACTGCTCGAATCCGCGAAGGCCGGCCTCGACCTGGCGCCTTGCCTCGTCCGGCGAATCGAAGCTGTTCATCGGGAGCACGGCATCAGGCCTTGCCTCCACCGCGGCCCGCGTCGAGCAGAGCAGCGGCAGGATGGGGTGTGTCGCCGGGGTCGTTGAAAGTTCGACGATCCCCCTTTCGACCAGGTCGCGGTAAAGCGCCCCGGTGGCAGCGATCAGGCTTCGCGCCTCCTCGATCACCTTGTCGCGGTCAGAATCGGAAAATCCCCGGCCCTTGTCGACAAGTGCCCTGATGGAAGGTTTTCCGGAAAGAGTCGGTCCGCACCATGCAAGCAGGTAAACCACGGTAAGATCCGTGATTTCCTGCGGTTTCAGGTCCGGAACCGCCACGCCGCCGGCAATGGCCGCAAGGTACTGCCCGCGAAGCTCCACAAACCGGGGAAATCGTTCGACAAGCCTGTCGGTCAGCCCGAAGCATGTCCTGAAAAGGTATTCCCTGTCCGCCACGCTCATCGAGCCCGGCCGTCTGCCCATCACTGCCAGGGTCCTGTCGGCCAGTGAACCGTCCGCGAACGCCGAAAGCTGCTCCAGCAGGCACGGGGTGAAATTGACGTTCATGCGCATGCCGGGGTGGCGCGCGGCCACGGCGCCCATGTCGAAGTAGTCCTTCATGCCGTGCAGGAAGGTCCACGGAAGCAGGCTGCAACCGCCGATCGGGTCGAGGTATGGCGGCTGATGCATGTGCCAGAGTATGGCCAGGTTAATCTTTTTCATTCCCGGTGTTCCGCCAACGGTGTTGACAACGACGAAGCACCGAATAATAAGTGCGTATAGTCGTTTGAATCAAGGTACCAGAAATGAGCGATGAAAGCAGGAAATGCGAACTGTCCGTTTCGTCAGTCAGCCGCGTGGTCGATGCCCTGTGCGATTTTGACGGGGGTGGCTGGACGAGGGAGGACTGGACCGACCCGCGGGGCCTTCCGTCCAGGGCCGACCTGATTCGTTTTGTTGAATTGATCAAGTCGGTTTTGTTTCCCGGATACTTCGGTAACACGGGCATGTCCCGGGATTCGTTGAAGTACCATCTGGGGGCGGCGCTTGACGAGGCGATGCAGATCTTGAACGAGCAGATCACCCGCGGCCAGTGCTTCCTCTCGTGCCGCGAGGCCGCGGCCTGCCGGAAGTCCGATATCGTGGACTGCACCGACTGCAGGCGCCGGGCGATTGAAATATCGCGCGCCTTCATGGAAACGCTTCCCGAAATGCGGCGGCGGCTCAACACGGACGTCCAGGCCGCGTTCGAGGGCGATCCCGCACTGCACTCGCCCGACGAGGCCATATTCTGCTATCCGGGGATCCAGGCGATTATCTCGCAGCGAATCGCGCATGAGCTGTTCGTGCTGGGTGCCCCGCTCATCCCGCGTATCATCACCGAGCACGCGCATTCCCTGACCGGGATCGACATCCACCCTGGCGCGGCGATCGGCGACGGCTTCTTCATTGATCACGGTACCGGCGTCGTCATCGGCGAAACCTGCGTCATCGGGAAGAACGTGCGCATATACCAGGGCGTCACGCTTGGCGCGAAGAGCTTCCCGCTCGATGAAAACGGCAACCCGATCAAGGGGATTGCGCGGCATCCGATTGTTGAAGACGATGTCGTCGTTTACTCGGGCGCCACCATTCTGGGGCGCATCACGATCGGCAAGGGTTCCGTGATCGGCGGCAACGTCTGGGTCACCGGCGACCTTCCGCCCGGCAGCGTCGTGTCCCAGAAACGGTGAGATTAGCCACGTGTGGTGGTATAATTCCCCGGTTTCTCCGGGGCCGGGCAATGAACCTCAATTTCAGGAAGGTCGCGCCGAAGCGGACCATGTCACGCCGCCTGGCCATAATTGCCGCAACCGTGCTGGCTTCGCTCCTCCTTCTATGGGCGATTCTTGCTTTCGTGGTCATCCCCGCGATGATGGGAACGGCCCTCGACGCGCTCAACGCCAGACTCGCCGCCGCCACTGCCGAACTTGACGGCAGCCTGAGTGTCGGCGGCATCGAGGCGTCGATGGGGAGCGAGATTGTCTTGACCGACGTCGAACTGGGCAGCGGACAGCGGAAGATCCTGACCGTGCCGAGGGTTCGCCTTGATTTCTCGATATTCGATGTGATCGCCGGTCGCCGTATGCCGGAATACCTGCTGCTTGAGGACATGGAGGTTCGTCTGGACACGGATCCGGCCACATGGACCTATCTCCGGAAGGTCGCGGCCAGGATTGCGGCGTCCGCGGGCGATGCCGACGCCACGGCGTCACCTCAGTTGGACGGGGCGCCGGACGGGCGGACATGGCCGGAAGAAATCAGGATTCGTAACGCGTCCATAGACCTGACTGATCACCGCGAGGGCGATTCGATTCTCTCGATGACGGACGTGGAGGTCGTGGCCACCCTGGATGACGGCGTGCAGGGGGATGAAACCCCTTCCTGGATACTGGACGGCACGATCAGGCTGGCCGGTATCGAAAACGTCGAAGGCGGGGACGGCGCGGACCTGGAGATGGCCGGAACGGCCTCGCTTGATGGCCGTGTCCACCTGCGCGTCTCGGCGTCGGCCCCCCTGATCGCCCCCAGGAGCAGCCGCATTCCTGCCGTGGTATCGCTTGGAACCTTCGACATGAAGATGGATCCCGAAAACCGCCGGATGCAGGTCCAGATACAGAATCTGCAGCTTGACGACATCGGGCAGGCGGTCGACAGGCTTTCCGGTGGGCGCTTCGGGATCGTCGGTCGACTCGGGATGGATTCCGCGACCCTGGAACTTGATGTTGATGGCCTGTCCGGCCTGCTCAATGTAAAGGCAGGGGATATCTCGCGGATTTCGATAACCGGCGCGGGTTTTTCGTCAACACTGCCGGAAGGCCGCCTGATTTCGGTCAGGGACGGCGCCGTCGTGATTGAGCGTCTTGATGACCGGGCTGATTCCGTCGAGGTCGCAGCCGGGGCAACCGCCGACAGTGACGCCCGTGCGGCCCCCGTGAGCCGCGCCGCTATGTGGGGCGTGGACGTTTCGTGCATGGCCGACGCGGGCCGGAAAGGCTGGTCGCCCCTGCGGTTCGCGGGCAGGTTCAGCAGGTCGCTGGAGTTCATCGACGGCCATTTGACGACCGAAGGGATGATGCCGGTCGCGTTGCTTTCGATGCTTCACAACCGGGTCATGCCGTGGGGCAGCCCGTCGCTTGCGCTTGACGTCGACATGACCCACGACGGTGGCAACTGGAAGCTGGCAGGGCATGCGTCCGGGCGCGACCTGACATACTTCTGGCCCCGGATCTGCCTGGTTCCCGTCATGGGCGTGGCATTCGACACCGATTTCGAGCTGGTGGTGTCGATTTCGGAAAAGGTCGTGACCGCGAGCTTCCCCTCCATCAGGATTGGCGGCTTCGAGATGTCGGCGGCGTTCGAGTATGAGCACCTGAGGGCCCAGCCGGTCGTCAAGGCCAGCGTGGATATCCCCAGGCAGTCCTGCCAGGCCGTTTTCGACGCCATTCCGCCGGCCATGATACCCCGCCTGTCGGGCACCAGGGTTGAGGGCGAGATGAGCTTTTCGGGCAGGCTGGACGTCAACTCGGCCAGGTCGTCCTCGCTGATCCTGAAGCCCGACCTGGACGGGTGCCAGGTTCTGACATTCGGGGATGCCGTCGATATCGACATGCTGATGTCGAAACGATACGTCCACAGGGTCGAGGAATTCGACGACGAACCCGAGGTGATCGCGACAGGGCCCGGCACCAGGAGATTCACGCCCCTGGAGGAAATCCCCGTGTTCGTGCAGCAGGCCGCGCTGGCGACCGAGGACATGAATTTCTTCAAGCACAAGGGGTTCGCGCCGGGCCTGATCAAGAGGGCCATCCTGCTGAACATGGACAAGGGCTGGTATGTGTATGGCGGCAGCACCATCACCCAGCAACTGGTCAAGAACCTGTTCCTTTCCAGGGAAAAGACACTGGCCCGCAAGCTCGAGGAAGCGATAATCGTCTGGGAACTGGAGCGCCGGATCCCGAAGGAGCGGACGCTCGAGCTTTACCTGAACTGCATCGAGTTCGGATACCACATCTACGGCATCCGCGACGCCGCGAAGGTCTATTTCAACAAAACCCCGATGGAACTGACCCTGAACGAGGCCGCCTTCATCATGGCGACAAAGCCGAACCCCAAGTCGGCCTTCAAGGTTTACGAGCGTCGATCCTTCGGGAAGTGGTGGGTGGAACGGATCGAGGGCATCGTCAAGCGGCTGTGGGCCGAAATGGACGTGATAAGCGAACGGGATTACGTCGATTCGTGGCCGTGGATGCCAACCTTCTGGTACGGGGAAGACGGGATCTACGTGACACCGGAAATCGTTGGCGAACCGGATGTTCCGGCCCGCGACGCGCTTGGACTGCCGGTTCGCGACGAATCCGCGCTGCCCGTGATAAGGCTGCTGCCCGGGATGGACGGCGACGGCGTGGACAACGACGACGATCAGGCGGGCGCCGCGGATCGCTTCGACGGCGCGGCAGGTGTCTTATGAGTGCCTGGCTCGGTATCGACATAGGATCCGTCAGCCTGAACATTGTCGTAATTGATTCAAAAAACAACATTGTTTCAAGCGCTTATGTGCGTACCAGCGGGCGGCCGGTAGAGGCGGCGCGCAAGGCCTTCGCCGACATGATGGCGAAGGATGGCGACGTGGCTTTTTCCGGTGTGGCGGTGACGGGATCCGGAAAGGACCTGGTGGCCGACGCGCTCGGCGCCCTGAGGATTAACGAAATCGTCGCCCATGCGATGGGTGCCTGGACCGTGCGGCCGGACGTTGCCAGCGTCATCGAAATCGGCGGACAGGATTCGAAGTACATCCAGGTTGGCCGGGATGAATCCGGCGGCCATTATCTGAAGGATCATTCTTTTAACGAGTTGTGCGCGGCCGGAACCGGGGCATTTCTCGACCAGCAGGCCGGGAGGCTCGGCCTGCCCCTTGTCGAATTCAGCGGGCTGGCGGCGGCGGCCGAAAAGCCGGCAAGACTTTCCGGCCGTTGTTCTGTTTTCGCCAAGTCGGACATGATCCACCTTCAGCAGAAGGCAACTCCGGTCGGCGAGATTGCGGCGGGACTGTGTTTCGCGCTGGCTCGGAACTACCTGGCGACCCTGTGTCGCGGGCGTACGCCGGTCGCGCCCGTGCTTTTCCAGGGCGGGGTGGCGTCGAACGACGGCGTGGTTCGGGCGTTCCGCGAACTTCTGGGGATGGACGAACACGACCTGGTCAGGCCACCGGGGCACGATGTGATGGGCGCCTTCGGTGCCGCCATCCATGCGTCGAAGAACAGGTTTGACTCGCCCGTCGCCTTATCGACGATGATTGAAAGCCTGGCGGCGCTGCGGTCCGGGGAACAGCCGGCGTCGGGCCTGAACCCGATAGCACGGCGTCCGGTCGCCCGGTCTGTTGCGGTCGCGCCAGTTGCGGTCGGACCCCTGTTCCTTGGTCTTGACGTTGGTTCGGTCAGCACCAAGGCCGTGGTGATCGATTCGTCGGCCGCCTGCGTGGCGTCCGCCTATCTTCCCACGGCCGGCCGCCCGGTCGAGGCGGTGCGTTCGGTCGTCGCGAGGATTGCGCAGGCGTGTGCCGGCCGGCCGGTCATGGACAATGTCTGCTGCACCGGCTCCGGTCGCTATCTCGCGTCGGCGCTGATCGGCGGCGGCGACGTGCTTGACGAGATATCGGCACAGGCGTCCGGCGCGGCGCACTTCGTTCCCGATGTCGACACCATCATCGAGATAGGCGGCCAGGATTCCAAATACATAAAGATGAACAACGGGGTCGTGGAGCGGTTCCAGATGAACCGCGCATGCGCCGCCGGAACCGGGGCGTTTCTCGAGGAACAATGCGGCCGGCTCGGAATCGACGTCCGCGATGAGTTCGCACGGCTGGCGATGCAGTCGTCGAGTCCTGTCAGGCTGGGCAGCCGCTGCACCGTCTTCATGGACAGCGACCTCGTTCATCACGTCCAGCTCGGCACGCCTACGGCGGACATTTGTGCCGGACTGTCATATTCCATCGGCCAGAACTACCTTGAAAAGGTTGTCGGCTCCCGTCCTATCGGGCAGAGGGTGCTTTTTCAGGGTGGCGTGGCCCGCAACGAGGCTGTTCATTCCGTGTTCTGCGAGCTTCTTGACCGTGCTGTCGAGGTTCACCCGATGCCCGAGGTCTCGGGCGCTTTCGGGGCCGCCCTTCAGGCGCGCGACAACGCGGCGGCCGGGAAGCGGTTCGATCTGTCCGCCGGAGTCGTCGACGCGGTGACGGAAACATTCGAGTGCCGGCGCTGCTCCAACCTCTGCGAGATCCGGCGCGTCCGCCTGACAGACGGCCGCAAGGCATTTTTTGGCAGCATATGCGGCAGGTTCGATCGCGACGAAGAGGACCCTCCCTCGCCGGAAGACGCCTTCGCGACCAGGGAGCGGCTTCTGCTCCAGTCGTCGGGGCTTGACGGATTCGACGCCTGCGGAAGGCCGTCCACGGCCGCCGTGGATCGTGGCCGGATCGGTATTCCTTTCGCGCTGAGCATGACCGACTACCTCCCCTTCTGGAATACATTCCTCACCGAACTCGGATTCTCGACTGTCCTTTCGGGCGTCAGCAGCCGGGACGTGGTCACCTGGGGACTTGCGCATGTTCCAGGTGAATTCTGCTATCCGATAAAGGTGCTTTTCGGCCATGTGCATCAGCTCATGGAAAGCGGAATCAACAGGCTTTTCCTGCCCCACCTTCGCATGTTCACGCCACCGACCGAAAGCATCGCCCGGTACGCGTGCCCCTACACCCAGGCCGCGCCGTACGTGGTCCGTGAAAATGTGGACGCCGACGTCGTCACGCTGGAATATCCGGTCGACGGCGAGCAGGAATGGTGGATTGGCGAGGCTGCCGCGACGCTGAAGATCCCGGTTGCCGAGGTCCGTAAAGCCCATGCCCGTGCCGCCGCCGCCCAGGCCGGCTTTGTTGATTCCTGCCGGGCGGCCGGGACGGAACTGCTTGAGAGGCTTGCCGCCGAGGGACGCCGCGGGTGCGTCCTGCTTGGTCGGCCGTACAACACAGTCGATCGGTACGTGAACCTGAACCTGGCAAGGCGCCTGTCAGGGCTGGGGATCGAGCCGATTCCGTTCGATTTCATGCCGCTTGGCGACGACCCGCTTCCCCCCATGTGGGATCGCGTGCGCTGGGGATACGGGCGCAAGCTTCTCCAGGCTGCGAGGGTTCTCAAGCACCACGGAAACCTTGGCGCGGTCATCATGACCAACTTCGGGTGCGGGCCGGATTCGTTCGTCGATCAGTACCTTGAAACCGAACTTGCCCTCACCCCGCATATCGTGCTCGAAATGGACGATCACCAGGCGGAGGCGGGCCTTGTCACCAGGCTTGAAGCCTTTTCGCGTAATTTCAGGGTCAGGCCGGCAGACGAACCTGTCGTAATCCTGACAGGTCCCGCCCCGGGGGTACCGGGTCGGCCCCTGCGCGAATACACGTACTACGTGCCGTCGTTCATGGATCACGCGTATGCATTTACAGGGGCGCTCAAGTCCTGCGGGTGCAAGGTCGTCCTGCTTCCCCCGACCGATGATGAAAGCTGGGAACTGGGGATGCAGCATGCGTACGGCCGCGAATGCCATCCGTTCATATCGTTCGCGGGCGATCTCCTGAAGGCCGCAAAGCGTCCCGATTTTGTCGCCGAGGAAGCGTGCTACTTCGCACCGTCGTATTTCGGGCCCTGTCTCCTGCCGCAGTACCTGGTGGCCCTGCACCTGATCCTCCGCAGGGCCGGCCTGGGCGACGTGGCGGTGTTGAACATTTCCGATCCCCCGACCATGAGGGAACTGGGCAAGGGTTATGTGGCCCGCGTGGCGATGGGGATATACGCCATCGACAGGCTGTTCAAGTGGAAGACCGAGATCGAGCCCCGGGAAGCGAACCGCGGCGAGGTTGATGCGGTCCACAGGCGGAACGTGCTGGCGCTGGAGGATGGCCTGGCTAACGGTCGGTTCTTCAAGGCGCTGCGCGAGTCGGTCGCCCGCTTCGCCGCGATACCGCTGAAGAAGGACGGGGCGCGGCGTCCTGTCGTCGGCATCGTCGGCGACGTCTATACGCGCGTCAACGAGCACTCCAACGACCACCTGTACAAGCGCCTCAACGACCTGGGGTTTGATGTCTGGACGTCCTGTTCGCTGCTTGACGTCTCCATACTTGGCGGCGAACAGCTCCACCGGGAACTCGATCGAAGGGGGAAACGCCTGTCCGGCCTGGCTGCGCGTGCCGCGATCCCCGGGGCGAAGGCGGCCCTGGCGCTGATCGACCGGTATTTCCCCGATTACATAAAGACGCCTCAGGAACGGCACTTCCCGGACGTGTACCGTACAACGTCGAGGTACACCAGTTACTGGATCGACAAGGCGCTGTCCGCGAACATCAACCGGATCGAAGAATTTCACGGCGCCGGCGCGGACGGGGTCATCAACGTCATGTGTCATAACTGCATGCTGGGAAACGTGACCGCATCGCTGTCGGCTTCCATACGGCGGGACATGGACGGGATGCCGCTGTGCAACCTGGTGTTCGAGGGCCTGAAATCGACCCACAGCACAAACAGGCTCGAGGCGTTCGCCCATCAGGTCACTTCGACGCGCCAGATCTGCGATGGATGCGGCGGTTGCGGCGGTGCGAAGTGATGGCGGATTTCGATGTGGTGGTCGTCGGCGGGGGGCACGCCGGAGTGGAAGCTGTACTGGCGGCCGCCCGGGTCGGCGTGCGCGCATGTATCGTCACCCAGTCGGTGGATTCCATCGGCCGGATGTCCTGCAACCCTTCCATCGGCGGGATCGGCAAGAGCCACCTGGTGCGCGAGGTGGATGCGCTTGGCGGCGAGATGGGAAGTGCCGCGGACGATACCGCGATCCAGTACAGGACGTTGAATACGCAGAAGGGGCCGGCCGTCCGTGCGACCCGGGTCCAGTGTGACCGCGCCCTTTACAACCGTCGCGTCAGTGACGCCGTGGTTTCCGCGCGCGGTGTTTCCGTGATCGAGGGCGAGGCCGTGGCGCTGTTGCTGCGCGACGGTTGCGCCGTGGGTGTGCTGCTTGGCGACGGGCGCGAGGTGACCGGGGCGACCGTGGTCCTTTCGTGCGGCACCTTCCTTGAAGGCCTGCTGCATTTCGGCGAACGCCAGGTGCGTGGCGGGCGCGTGGGGGAACCGCCGTCGATCGGGATGTCGGATTCGCTGCGCGCGGCCGGACTGAACGTCGGCAGGCTGAAGACCGGAACGCCACCCCGGCTGCTGTCGTCGTCCCTGGATTATTCCCTGATGGAGGTCCAGGAATCCGACCCTTCGTCGATATTTCTTTCGGTCCGCACCCGTGGGTCGCCACTTCCCAAGGTGCCGTGTCACATAACGTGGACAAACGCGGCCGCGCATTCGGCCATTACTTCCAACCTGCACCGGGCTCCGCTGTATTCCGGCCAGATCAGGGGGCGCGGACCGAGGTACTGTCCGTCGATCGAGGACAAGGTCGTCAGGTTCGCCCACCACGACAGGCATCAGGTGTTCGTCGAGCCGGAGGGCCTTGATTCGCCGGAGGTCTATCCGGCCGGCCTGGCGACCTCGCTCCCGCTGGACGTGCAGAACGATTTCATTCGCGCGATTCCCGGTTTCGGGCAGGCGGAGATTACCCAGCCCGGTTACGCGGTGGAATATGATTTCGTGGATCCGACGGAGTGCCGGCCATCGCTTGAAACGAAAAAGGTCCGCGGACTTTTCCTGGCCGGACAGATCCTTGGAACGACCGGATACGAGGAGGCCGCGGCGCTCGGGTTGCTTGCCGGCGCGAACGCCGCGCTGACGGTCCGCGGGGAACCGGCTGTCGTGTTCCCGAGGTCGCGCGCGTACATGGGCGTCATGGTGGACGACCTGACTTCGCGCGGGGTGACAGAGCCCTACAGGATGTTTACGTCGCGCGCCGAATTCAGGTTGTCGCTTCGCGAGGACAACGCACCGGACCGGATGCTGGACGAGGGCGTCCGGGCGGGACTGGTTTCGGCCGAACGCGCCGCGATGATAACGGCGCGGCGTGAAAGCATCGAACAGGCGATACGGTGCATGAACTCCACAAGGCTCAGGCCATCGACAGCGCCGGACGGACTGGAGATTCCGAAAGACGGATTGACGCTGGCGACGCTGGCGCGGCGCCCCGAGGTTGAGCCGGCTTCCCTGCGCGGGCTCGATCCCGACGGGATTCTTGCCCGCCTTTCTGACGACTGTTTGAGGGCGGCCGTGACCCGCATCCGCTATGAAGGCTATATTGCCCGCGAGGAGGCGGAGGCCCTGCGCCATGAGAGATACGAGGCCCTTCGGATTCCATCCGGAATCGTCTATTCGGATATGCCGGGCCTTTCGATCGAGCTGCGCGAGCGCCTGGGACGCGAACATCCGTCCACCATAGGCGAGGCAGCCCGCCTGGAAGGCATGACCCCCGCGGCAGTCGCGGCGATACTGATACGGATCCGTCAGTCTTCCCAAGACTGATAAACCTTGTAAATTCAGTCGCTTGCCGCGGTGGGCTTTTGCTTTTACCGTTCCCGGTAATAACCTGACAGCACCAGTATGTTTCAGGACCAGGCGCGCGATTGTCCCCAGTGGCATCGTTTCGCCCGCCGTTCGGGCATGTGCGCGCGCCGGTCAACCGGGAATAGTCCCGTTCGCATGGTGGGAATATGACCGATCATGAAAGCAAGGCGTCGCAACTGATGGGTGCCGGAATGGAAGAGCCCGGAAACATTGACAAAATCCGGGACATCCTGTTCGGTAACAACATCCGGGATTACGACAAGCGGTTCAATCAGCTTGAAGAGCGGCTGAACAGCGACATGGAGGACATGCGGGCCGAAACTCGACGCATGTTCGCCTCGCTGGAGGCCTATGTGAAAGAGGAGGTCAGGTCGCTGCTCGACCAGCTCAAGACCGAGCAGGGCGATCGAACCGAGGCTGACCGCACTCTCGAGCGGGAACTCGACAAGCTGGTCAAGCGCGTGACGAAGGACGAGGAGCAGTCCACGGCGGCGCAGCGCGAAGCGCGTCAGGCCATGCTTGATCAGTCCAAGTCGCTCCATGAGGAAATTCAGGCCGCGTCCAGGTCGCTTGCCGATGCGTTGAAGCGCGAATCCCAGGATCTGCGCTTCATCAAGACGGATCGTTCGATGCTGGCGGCGGTGCTCACCGAAATGGCGATGCGCATCAACGGCGAAAACGGCCAGGAAAAGTAAGGTCATCGGCGGCGAAATGTCGAACGACCGCAACACATCGGACCGTGGCGCCGAAGACGATGGCCAGGTCGACGACCTGACCCGCGCTCTTCTGCCGACCGTTGAAAAGGCGATCGGAATCAGCGTCAGGAGGGATTCGAGGCCTCTGGTCAACGCCATCTTTCCGGTCATGGGACCAGCCATCCGCAAGTCGATCGCGGAAGCGCTGCGGTCAATGGTCCAGTCCCTGAGCCGCTCGCTGGAACACAGCTTCTCCATCCGTGGCTTGCGCTGGAGGATCCAGGCCTGGCGCACCGGCCGTCCGTTCGCCGAGGTGGTCCTGCTGAATTCGCTGGTGTACCGCGTCGAACAGGTATTCCTGATTCACAGGGAGACCGGCCTGCTCCTGCAGCACGTGCAGCCCGGCGTTGATGGGCAGCAGGACGCCGACATGGTGTCTGCCATGTTGACGGCCATCCGCGATTTCGTAAGAGATTCGTTCAGTCCCGACGGCGCCGGCTCGCTCGAAACCATCAGGATGGGGGACGTCAACGTCTGGGTCGAGGACGGGCCGAAGGCGATCCTGGCGGCCGTGGTCCGTGGAACCGCCCCAGAAAGCATGAGGTCGGTGTTTTCCGGCGCCCAGGAAACGATTCACCAGGCTTTCGGAACAGAGCTTGAGTCCTTCGCCGGCGACACCGCGGCTTTCGAGGCCGCGAGGCCGGTCCTCGAAGGCTGCCTGGGCGAGCAGCAGAAGGCGACGCGGCAGCGTGTGAACCCTTTGGTGTTCGTTGTCCCGCTGCTGATTGTCGCCGGCATCGTGGCCGTGATCTGGTGCGACGTGTCGCGCGACCGTGCCTGGGACGAAACGGTGCGCTTCCTGCAGTATCGGCCGGGGGTCGTGGTTTTCGAGAGCCGGCGGGACGGCAGCGGCGGGTTCATCAGGGGCGTCAGCGATCCGGCGGCAGGGGGATTCGACGATCTGTTTGCCGCGCGTGGCTGGGATCCGTCGCTGGTGCGCCAGGACTGGATCCCGGTCGAGGTCGGCTTCGGGCCATACGAGTTGAACAGGATCACGAAGGCACTGTCGCCCCCTCCAGGGGTCAGCCTGGATCTGTCCGGGGACTGGACCCTGACCATCAAGGGCCAGGCCGATCACCAGTTTATTGAGCGCGCCGCCATCATCACCCGGGTGTTTTCCAGGATCGCGGCCGTGGACATGTCGGGGCTTGAAGACATCGATCGCGCGGCCGCTTCCGCCCTGGCGGATTCGGTGCGTGCTGCGGTTCATGGGTTCGATGTTGCGTCCGGGGCGTTGTCCCCGGCGGAAGCAGCGTCGGTTCAAAGGGTTGCCGCGGACATTGTGGCTCTTGAAAGGGCGGCGCGCCGCGCACACCTGACCCTGGACATTACTGTTGTCGGGCGTGCGGATCCGACCGGCGCGGACGCAAGGAACAGGGTGTTGAGCCGGGAAAGGGCCGACTCGGTCGCGGCGCTCCTGATCGACGCCGGCGTTGACCGGCACACAATTTCGACAGACGGGCTGGGCACGACCCCTCTTGGCAGCCAGCCCTCGGGGCACAACAGGTGCGTTACCTATTCAATCAGAATGGAGCCGGTTTTTGATGATTAAGAAAAAGATATGCATGCTCGGGTCGTTTGCTGTCGGCAAGACCAGTCTGGTGCAGCGTTTCGTCAGAAGTGTCTTTTCCGAAAAATACCTGACCACCGTTGGGGTCAAGATCGACCAGAAGACGGTCAAGATCGGTGGTGAAGACGTTCTTCTGATCCTGTGGGACATCCACGGTGAAGACGACTTTGAAAAGGTCCGCGCGTCCTATCTTGCCGGCATGTCGGGGTATTTCCTGGTCGTGGACGGGACCAGGGCGTTCACGCTGGATGTCGCGATGAAGTTGACCGAACTGGCGGAACGGACGGTCGGGCCGGTGCCGTGCGTGCTGCTGGTGAACAAGCTCGATCTGATGCCTGAATGGGAGGTCACGCGGGACATGATTTCCGCGCTTGAGGACCGGGGATGGAAGATTGTCCTCACGAGCGCCATGACGGGCGCCGCCGTCGAAGACGCGTTCATGGCTCTCGCCGGGGCCATGGTGGCGTCGGATCAGGTGAAACCATGAAGAAAAACATTGCGGTTCCGGCCCGGCCGGACAGGGACGCGCTTTTCCTGGTGCGCGGCGAGGATGGCGGATTTGTAATTGCAGCCGACGTACCGGAATGGTTTTCGAGGATGTTTCCAGGGCGCTTCAGGGAGGGCGACGGAATCGGCGTTGTCGATATGTTCGCGTACCTGGAATTTTTTCTGGATCATGCCGTTGATGCGTGGAAGGGCGGCACGGCCAGCTTTGTCGAATCGGACGTGTGGACCCAGTGTTTTCCGGACGGCACCGAGATTCAGCTCGTCGCCACCGCGACCATAATCGATGGTCAGGCTGTTCTGCTGGTCCACTCCGATGTCGGCCAATGGCACGAAAAACGCCGGATTCTTCAGACCGCCCGGGAAAACACGCTCGAACACGAAGCACTGGTTCGCGCCGAGCAGATGCTGGAACAGGGCCAGTCCAGGCTCAGGCTCATTCTTGCCCACCTGCCGTCAATCGTGTGGACGGCAGGCATGGACATGCGTGTTTCCGCCATTTATGGCTCGCCCGAGCAACTGCAGGCACTGACTGAATACCTGAGGATGCCGATTGAGAGACTGGTCGGACTGACGATTGACTCCATATTCGATGAAGACGGATTCACACCCCCGATTACCGGGGCCCATCGTCTGGCGCTGGAAGGGATCTGCGTCGACTTCGAACTCCAGGTGGGCAGGGTTCCGTTCGAATGCCACATCGAGCCGATGCGTGCTTCCGACGGCAGCGTAACCAGCCTGATCGGCATCGCCCGGGACGTCTCGCAGCAGCGTGACGCCGAAAATGAACGGATCCTGGCGGCCCAGAAGGACGAGCGTGCCGCCCTGGCCGAGGCGCATGTAAGGGAACTGAAGGCGGAAATCGACTTGAGGCTCAAGGCGGAAAAGAAGCTGAAGGCGGCCATGCGGTCGCTGAACCAGACACTTGAATCGGCGATACTGGCGATGGCAAGGGCGCTCGAGACGCGCGACGCCTACACCGCCGGCCATCAGCAGCGCGTGGCCGTGCTGTCCCGGGAGATTGCGCGCGAAATGGGCCTGAAGGAGGAAAGGGCCCACCAGATCTATTTGACCGGCCTGATTCACGACCTGGGAAAGATAGCGGTGCCGTTCGAAATCCTGGGCAAGCCCGGCACCCTGACCCCCATCGAATTCAACCTCGTGAAAATTCATCCGGCCGCGGGGTACGACATCCTGTCGTCGATTGAGTTCCCCTGGCCGCTGGCGACCATAGTGCGGCAGCATCACGAGTGCCTTGACGGAAGCGGATACCCGGATGGGTTGAAGGGCGACGAGATAATGCTTGAGGCCCGCATCATAAGCGTGGCCGACATCATCGAGTCGGTCGGTTCGCACCGTCCATACCGCCCGTCGATGGGGCTGGATGCCGCGTTCAAGCTTGTCCTTGACGGTCGCGGGACGCGCTATGATCCGGACGTGGTCGATGCGTGCGTGAGGGTTTTCGGGGAAAAAGGATTCAGGTTCGAGTGACCGGCGGTCACGACTTCAGGCCTGGTCGTTCCCGGGGGCTACATCTTCGACGGTGTATTTCGACAGAACTTCCAGCATCTTGTCCTGAAGTTCCTGCCAGACGTCGTGAACCCTGCATTCGGGCCGCAGCGAACATGGCGAATCGGAGTCCAGGCACGGGTTGAGCGCCATCGGACCTTCCACGGCCACGAACACGTCGGCGAGCGTTATGTCGGACGGATTCTTGCGGAGCCTGTATCCACCGCACTTTCCGCAGGTAGAACGGACAATCCCGGCCTGGGTCAGGGACTGCATGACTTTGGCCAGGAACTGCACCGGAACCATTTCGGCTTCGGCGATTTCCTGGATCGAAAAACAGCGGTCGTCGTCGCGGGTGTTTAAGAAACGCAACGCCCTGCAGGCATATTCAGTGGCTCTTGTTATCTTCATTTGTCCACCAGAGATGAATCGGACATACCCCCGATTGGATCGTAACCTTACTTCCGCAAACCCGGACGGTCAATGTCCTATTTGTTAACGGCTTGAATTTAATTGCTTTGGGTCAACGCGGTGGGTCGATCAGGCTGCCCGTGGCGGCGACCGCCTCCGCTTAAGCTACGGCGTGCCAGGAATTACATTCGCCGGAAATCAGCGGGCGTTGTAGTTGGGCGGTTCTTCGGTGATCTGGACGTCGTGGACATGGGATTCGCGGAGGCCCGAGTCGGTGATCTGCACGAACATCGCGTTTTCCCAGAGTTCCGGGATGGTCCTGGCGCCGCAGTAACCCATGCCGGCTTTCAGTCCGCCCATGAGCTGGTACACGACTCTGGCAAGCGGGCCCTTGTACGGGACGCGCCCTTCCACGCCTTCCGGAACCAGCTTTTCCGGTTCGTAGTCGTCCTGGAAGTACCGGTCGCGCGAGCCGGCCTTCATGGCCGACAGGCTGCCCATGCCGCGGTAAACCTTGTACGAGCGACCCTGGTAGTAAACGACTTCGCCGGGGCACTCCTCGGTTCCGGCCAGCATTCCGCCGACCATCACGGACGAGGCGCCGCAGGCCAGGGCCTTGACCACGTCGCCGGAGTACTTGATGCCGCCGTCGGCGATCAGCGGGATGTCCAGCTTTGCCGCTTCCTCGGCGCACATCGAAAGCGCGGATGCCTGCGGAACGCCGATCCCGGCCACCACACGGGTGGTGCATATCGAGCCCGGACCGATACCGACCTTGACCACGTCCGCGCCGGCGTCGGCCAGGGCCTTCACCGCCTCGCCCGTAGCGATGTTGCCGGCACTGACATCGACATCCGGGAAGGCTTTCTTCATTTCCGTCACGGCATTGATCACACCGGCCGAATGCCCGTGGGCCGTGTCGATGGCCAGGAGGTCGACGCCGGCTTCAACCAGCGCGGCCGCCCTTTCCAGACGGTCGGGCCCCACTCCGATCGCGGCGGCGCACAGGAGCCGGCCCCGGTGATCCTTGGCGGCGAACGGGTGCTTTCCAACGTTTTCAATGTCCCTGAAGGTGATCAGGCCGGTCAGCTTGCCCTGGTCGTCGATCAGCGGCAGTTTTTCAATCTTTTCGCGGTGCAGGATGTCGCGGGCCTCGGCGTATGAAATTCCGGCCCTTCCGATGATGGGCGTCCTGGTCATCACGTCCGAAACCAGCTTGTTCATCTGTGTTTCGAATCGCACGTCACGGCTGGTCAGCATGCCGACAAGGCGGCCTTCGTCGTCCACCACCGGGAAACCGGAGTATCCCTTCCTGGCGCTCAGTTCCCTGACTTCGGCCAGCGTGATGTCCGGCCTGATCGTCACCGGGTCGTCAATGATTCGCGATTCGGCCTTCTTGACCTTGCGGACTTCGCGCGCCTGGTCGTGGATCGACAGGTTTTTGTGGATGACGCCGATGCCGCCCTCGAACGCCAGCGCGATTGCCGTACCGGATTCGGTGACGGTGTCCATCGCCGCGCTGACGAGCGGGATGTTCAGGCTGATGCGGCGGGACAGGCGCGTTACCAGCGAGGCGTCCTTCGGCAGGACCTGGCTGTAACGTGGCACCAGCAGCAGGTCGTCGAATGTCAATGCCGGCTTGTCATTCAACATGCGAATCATGATGTGTACTCCTTCCCGTGAATGATTTCGGGACTGGACGAAGCTTCCTAAAATTAAATTACCCGACGTTTCCCGGTGAATTGCTGGGAGGGCGCGGCCTCCGGGGCCACCGGGAATCCATTTGTATTAGAATAGGGCGCGCTTGTAAAGGGGATTTGCAAGCAGCGTCTTGCGGGGACCGGGCCGCGGGCTGGGGATAATCGTTGGATTTGTTTGGTGACGAAGACGTCGCAGCCCAGAAGGCAGGCGGCGACAAAAACGATGGTTACAGCGGTTTTCGTGCGTCGGGCGCTGGCGTCGACGCGCCGCTTGCCGACAGGATGCGGCCGCTGACGCTTCAGGACTTCGTCGGTCAGGGCGATGTACTCGGGGAAGGCGGGTTCCTGCGCGAGGCCATTGCCGCGGACCGGCTGCCGTCGATAGTGCTGTGGGGCCCGCCCGGTTGTGGGAAGACGTCGCTGGCAAGGATCATCGCCGAAAGCACCAGCTCGTTCTTCGTGCCGTTTTCGGCCGTCCTTTCCGGCGTGAAGGAAGTCCGCGCGGTTGTGGCGGACGCCGCGGCCAGGCTGGAGCGGGAGCAGCGTCGGACCATCCTTTTTGTTGATGAAATCCACAGGTTCAACAAGGCACAGCAGGACGCGTTCCTTCCACATGTGGAAGCCGGAACGGTCACGCTTATCGGCGCCACGACAGAAAACCCCTATTTCGAGGTCAATTCCGCGCTGCTGTCGCGCTGTCGGGTCGTCAGGATGACGCCGCTGTCACAGGCCGACGTCCTGGCGCTTGCCCGCAGGGCGCTGGCCGACACCGACCGCGGCCTTGGCGGTTCATCCGTCGCTGTTCCCGATGACGTCCTGGAAATGCTGGCACGCGCGTCGGACGGCGACGGCCGGCGGATGCTGAACCTGCTTGAGGCTTCGGTCGCGCATGCGGCGCGCATGGGAAGGGCAGCGGTCGACGCCGCGGTCGTGGAAGCGGTCGCGTCCGGCCCCGGGCTTCGATACGATCGCGCTTACGAAGAGCATTACAACGTCATTTCGGCGTTCATCAAGTCGCTTCGCGGGTCCGATCCCGACGCGGCAATGTACTACATGGTCCGCATGCTGGAAGGCGGCGAGGACCCGCGGTTCATATGCAGGCGCATGGTGATTTTCGCGTCCGAGGATATCGGCAACGCGGATCCGCGGGCTCTGCAGATTGCGCTTGCGGCCAGGGACGCGCTGCTGTTCCTGGGGTTGCCCGAGGCCGAAATCCCGATGGCTCAGGCGTGCACCTACCTTGCCTGCGCGCCGAAGTCCAACAGGTCGTACGAGGCCCTGCACGCCGCGAAGAAGGCGGTTGCCGAAACAGGTTCCCTGGAAGTGCCGATGCATATCAGGAATGCGGCGGTCAAGGGCATGGCCGCCCACGGCTACGGGCAGGGATACGCCTATCCGCACGATTACGACGACGCATACGTGGCGGTCGATTACCTGCCGGATCGGCTTGCCGGCAGTCGCTTCTACGAACCCCGCGATTCCGGTTACGAAAAGACGATCGGCGAACGCCTTGCCTGGTGGAGGTCGAAACGACCGCCCGCGAAGAAGGGCAGGGACTGAAACCGCGGTTCCCCCTACATTTCCATGACCATGGCACGGAAGCGGTCGCCGCGGTCCTCGAAGCTGGTGAACTGGTCGAACGACGACGCGCCTGGCGACAGGAGTACGACGCCGCCTGCCGCGGCGGTCTGCCTGGCGAGGTTGATGGCCGAGCGCATGTCGGGAACCACCGACGTGGGTACGGAAGCCGGGAATTCGCGCTTCATGCGTGCCGCGCACGCGCCGAACAGGATGACGGACGAACAGCGTTCGCCAATCGCCGCCGCCATGTCGTCCAGATCCAGTCCCTTTTCATACCCGCCGGCAAGCAGCACAAGCGGCTTCCCTTCGAATGAACGGATGCCGACGCAGGCCGCGTGCGGATTCGTCGCCTTCGAATCGTTGTACCAGCGGACCCCGTCCTTTTCGCGGATGAATTCGATGCGGTGCGGAAGGCCCCGATAGCTGCGCAGGCCGGCCAGCAGGCCGGGGATGGTTACCCGCCTGTCGCGCAGGGCCATGCAGGCCGCGATCGACATCAGGGCGTTTTCCGTGTTGTGCGGTCCGGGCAGGTTCAGTTCTTCCCGGCCGCAGACCTCGATGGAATTGCCGTTTTCGGCGATCCACAGCGAGCCGTCCCTGAAGAACGCTCCTGTTTCGACTTCGCGCGTCTGCGAAACATCATGCAGTGCCTGTCCGTTTCCGGCGACCCATCGGTTGCCGGGTTCGAACCAGGTCGCGAGGATCGGGTCGTCGACGTTGCGGACGAAAGCGTCGCCGTGCATCTGCGCGTCCGTTACGCGGGCTTTGGCACGGACATAGGCGTCGAACGTCCCGTGGTGGTCGATGTGGTCAGGCGCAAGGTTGGTGACAAGCGCGACGCACGGCCGGAATCGGGAGGTGGTCAGGAGCTGGAAGCAGCTTACCTCGGCCACGACGACGTCCCTGTCCGTCAGGCCGTGAACCATTCCGCACAGGGCGTTGCCGAGGTTGCCGGCCGCGTGTGCCCCGATGCCGCAACAGGTAAGTAGATGCGAGGTCAGCGTGGTGACGGTGCTCTTGCCGTCCGTGCCGGTCACGGCGATGGTCCGGCCCGGAAACAGCCTGAAAAACAGTTCGACTTCGCCCAGCACCTCGTCGGCGACCCGGTGGGCCAGCCTGTATGCCGGCGCGTCGGGCGCGACGCCGGGTGACAGCACCGCGATGCTGCCCGGTTCCACGACCTCGGTGCCGAATACGGTTTCAACGCGCCGGTTCAGGGTCTTCGCGACGGATTCCCGGATGTCCGATGTGTCGCGGGCGTCCGACAGCATCACGGCGGCGCCAAGGCCGGCAAGCAGGTTGGACGCGGCAATGCCGCTCTTTCCCATGCCGATTACACAGAACCTGCGTCCTTCAATCCGCATGACCACACCTCCAAAACCCCGCGAACGGGGTTCATCCGAGTGTCGCGGCAAGGCGATCCGCGATTGCGAACAGGTCGTCGCCGCCGAAGAAAATCACCGTGTCATCAGGGCGCAGGGCATCCATTATCGCCGGCAGGAGGTCGTCCATTTCAGGCACGTATGAAACCGACGAACCGGCCGAGCGGATCTTCGATACCAGCCAGTCGGTGTCCACGCCGGGGATCGGGACTTCGCCGGCCGTGTACATCTTCGTGACGAAGCTGTGGTCGGCGCCACGGAACGCGTCCGAGTATTCGTCCCCGAGATAGTGAATCATCGTGAACCGGTAAGGCTTGAACACGGTAACCACGCGCCCCTTCCCGAACTTCCTGGCCGTGTGGATCACGCTCCGGATGCCGGTCGGGTGCGAAATGTAATCCTTCACGATCAGCGTCTTGCCCACGGGGACGCACGTGAACCGGTTTTCCATGCCGAGGTATGTTGACACGGCCGCGCGGATTGTTTCCAGGGGCACGCCCTCGCTGTCCGCGACGCTGATGGCCGCGGCCATGTTCATGGCGTTGTATTCGCCCGGGACCGGCATGGTGAAGCGGCCCATGTCACCGCGCGGCCCGGCAAGGCTGAACGCCGTCGAAAGCCCGATCGTGGCGACATCCGAGACGCGGTAGTCGCAGCCGGCCGTTGCGCCCCAGGTGGTCGCGTGCGCGCCGCTTCGCCGCAGGACCTCGGCGATGTTTGCGTCGTCGCCCAGCACGAACAGGTGGCGCGGAGCTTCGGGCCCGGCAAGATATCCGGCGAAAAGGGAAAGGAGTCCTTCCAGGTCGCGGTAGTAGTTGAGGTGGTCCGCTTCCAGGTTGTTGATTATCAGGATGTCGGCGCTGGTGTTCGTGAACGACCCGTCCGATTCGTCCAGTTCGCACACGATGTCGTGGCCAGCGGTCGGGCGGGAGTTCGTGTTGAAGTTCAGCAGGCGGGCCCCGATCGCGAATGCCGGATTGCGGCCGGCCGCTTCCAGCAGCCAGGTCGTCATTGCCGAAACGGAACCCTTGCCGTTCGTTCCGGTGACCCCGATCGATCGCCTGCGGCGCATCAGCGCGTCGAGCACCAGCGATCTGTGGACGATCCGCAGCCCCATCTGGCTGGCCGCGATCAGTTCCTGGTTCGTTTCCGGTATGGCGGTCGAAACGACCACGATATCGGCGCCTTCCAGGTTGGAAGCCGCATGGCCGATGAAGACCGTGGCGCCGGCATCGCGCAGCTCAAGCGTCAGGCACGATTCCCGGACGTCGGAGCCCGAAACCTTGACGCCGGCATCAAGGACGTGCCGCGCCACGGCGCTCACGCCCACGCCACCGATGCCCAGAAAGTGGAAATGTTTGAAATCGTCGATATTTATGTGGTTTTTGCCGGTCACGTTCGGGAACCCTTCCTGGTTACAGGCCGATAAAAGGCTTTAGTTGCCGTCCTGCCCGAGAATATCGCAGGTCCGCGCGTTTGTCGGCAGGTTTTCACCTGTCCGGGCGGGCATCCCGGATTCCGTCCGCCAGCTTTTCCGCCTCCACGCGCAGTTCGATGGTGTCGGCCTGCGCCGCGACGATGTCGAGCGCCCTTGCCGCATCCGGCCCACCGATGTCGGCGATGGCGTGGGTGGCCGCCCACGGCATGCCGGGGTAACTGGAAAGGGTCAGCCTTCCGAGCGTCCGGATCGATTCAGCCGCCCCGATGCGGCCAAGCGAGCCGACGGCCCGCAGTGCGAACTCCTCGTCCGACGAGGTCGCAAGGCCTTCCACCTCGGACGGGCACTTCTTCCTGATGGCCGCTTCTTCCAGGGCGCGCATCCTGACGGCACGGGCGGTCAGGTCATCCCCAATCAGCCTGCACAGGTCGCGGTCCGTCGCCACGGTGACGCCCCAGACGTCGGCCGCCTGCCTTGCCGCCCTGAAGGCAGCCAGGCCCCAGGCCAGGTCGGCATCTTCGCAGGTCCTGGTCGTGACCAGGTCCAGGGTTTCGAATGTCTCAAGCCGGCCCTCCCTGTCGCGCACCCGCAGTTCGACCACGGCCCCGAACTCCGTCCCGCCCGGTTGCATGCGGCATCCTGCCGCGAGTTTCATGGAATTCCGTGGCATTGCCAGGTGGTTTGCGGCCAGGATTCCCAAGGCGGGTCCAAGCGGGCCAGGGCAGCATCGGGAACCGTCCGAAAGGTATTCGAAGTCGCTGATTTTCCAGGCTTGTGTCGGCGTCGCGGGTCCGGTTCCCTGTGTGCAGGCGGTCACAAGGATTGCCACCAGGACAGACGCTGCCATCGCCACTGGCGCATCAGCGTGGTCCGTAAACGATCCCGCTGTTCTGATCAAACCATGCATACATGCTAAAATACCGCGTTTCCATTCCGGAGGCACGTTTACGTGAAGCCAGTCATCGAGCCAAGGCTGCTCAAAGGGTTCCGCGATTTCCTTCCCGATGAACAGTCGGCTAGGCAGGCGATGCTTGATGGTATCACCGGCGCGTTCGAGCTCTGCGGGTTCGCCCCGCTTTCGACCCCCGCCATCGAATATGCCGACATACTGCTTGGCAAGTACGGCGACGAAGGCGAAAAGCTGCTGTATAAATTTGAAGACAACGGTGGACGCGAAGTCGCGCTCAGGTATGACCTGACCGTGCCGCTCGCGCGTGTCGTCGCGCAGTACCGGGACATACCGAGGCCTTTCCGGCGTTACCAGGTCGGGACGGTATGGCGCGCGGAAAAGCCTGCCCACGGCCGGTTCCGCGAGTTCATGCAGTGCGACGCCGACATCATCGGTTCGGCCTCGCCACTTTCCGACGCGGACTGTATCGCGGCGGGGATTATGGGCCTCATGTCCGTCGGCCTCGAAAGGTTCGAGGTCAGGGTCGGTCACCGCGGCGTACTTAACGACGTTCTGGGACAGTTCGGGGTTTCCCACGCGTCCGCGCAGGTCGAAGTGCTCCGGAATCTCGACAGGCTGGACAAGATCGGACCGGACGCCGTGGTCGAGATGATGGTCGAGCAGGATCTGCTCGGGGCCGACGCGGCCAGGCAGTTGATTAACGCCATTTCGGGTGGCGCGTTGCCGTCGGTTGTGACCGAATCCGGCATGTCCTCCCTGGAACATATGAAGGCCGTGCTTTCGGCCCTTGATGCATTGGGCTTCGGGCGGTTCGTGAAGATCGACCTGTCCATCGCCCGCGGGCTGGATTACTACACCGGCACCGTTTATGAAACGATGCTGCTGGACCTGCCGTCGGTCGGTTCCGTGATGTCCGGCGGCCGCTATGACTGCCTGCTGGAGACGTACGGCATGCCGGAGGTGCCGGCCGTCGGAATCAGCATCGGCGTCGACAGGCTTTTCGCGGCGCTGGTCGAGCTGGGGTGTGCCCCGGCGGGTGGCGCAGGCCCCGATGCCGTGGTGTGCGCGCTCGGGGAAGGTGCGCTTTCGTCCGCGCTTGCGCTTGTGTCCGAACTGCGTTCGGCTGGCGTGGCATGCGAGGTGGCCCCCGAACCAGGCGCCAAGCTGAAGAAACAGCTTGCCCATGCTGTCCGCAGGGGCGTGAAATATGTGATACTTCTGGGCGATGACGAAGTCAGCCAGGGCGTGGTGACGGTCAAGGATCTTCTGACCGGTGATCAGACGCAGGTTGCGCGTTCCGAGGTGGCGGCCGCGCTGGACACCGGCGTAAGGGCTTGATTTTCCTGACTGGGGGCTGAAATGTCGAAGGAAAAGGAGCTCGAGCAGGAGCTCGTCGACATAGCCACGATGACCGAGCGCCTGAGGGTGCACTATCAGGCGTTTTTCCTGGGCATGGAAAAAAGGGCGCCGATTGTTCTGCGCGATCAGCTCGAACGCAAATTACGGACTTCAGTCCTGAACGACGATTCCCGCGCCTATTACAAGTTCCGTTTCCAGGCGGCCATTTCGCGGTACAGGACGATGGCCGTTTACTGGGACAGGATCATGCGGGATCTTGAAACCGGACGGACGACCCGGGCGAAGATTCGCGCCGACAAGGGGTACGCGCCGACCGCGTCCGGCGAGATAGAGACGCCCATGATGCGCCGCATCAGGGAAGCCGCCGAGGCAGTCGCGAAAGCGTCAAGGCTTACGCCCGAATCGCAGCAGGACAACACCACGCAGCTCTTCGAACAGTTCGTGGATGCCAGGAAATCGGTCGGACTTCCTGTCGAAGGCATCACGGAAGAGTCATTCAGGAAGACGCTGGACAAGCAACGGGAAATCCATACAGCCAATCCCGAAATCAGCGACGTCGAATTTTCCATCAAGGTCAGGGACGGCAGGGTCGTCGTTGTCGCTCGTCCGGTCAGGTAGAACCGGATCGGGACGGCGGGCCGGGCTAACCGGAGGGAATCATGCTGTTTGCAGAAATCATCCGTCGCAAGCGTGACGGCAGCCGGCTTGACCCGGAAACAATTGCGGAGGTTATCGCCGAATACGCGGCCGACCGCATCCCGGACTATCAGATGGCGGCGCTGCTGATGGCCGTCTTTTTCCGTGGCCTCGAGGAAGACGAACTTCGCGCCTGGACGTCGGCGATGCTTCACTCGGGCGACGTCATGGACTTTTCCGATATCCCGGGACCGAAGGTGGACAAACACTCCACCGGCGGTGTCGGCGACAAGATCTCGATACCGCTGGCGCCACTGGTCGCTGCCTGCGGCGCGTCCGTTCCGATGATTTCCGGCCGCGGGCTGGGGCACACCGGCGGAACGCTGGACAAGCTGGAATCAATACCGGGCTTCACGACGCGGCTCGAGCCGGCGCGGTTCAGGGCCGTCCTGCGCGAAAACGGTGTTGCGATGCTGGGGCAGACCGAAAACATCGTTCCCGCCGACAAGCGGATGTACGCCCTGCGCGACGTCACCGGGACGGTCGAATCGATACCGCTGATTGCGGCTTCGATCATGTCCAAGAAGCTGGCCGAGGGTATTTCCGGCCTCGTCCTGGACGTGAAGGTCGGCAGCGGCGCCTTTATGAAAACGCGGGCACGCGCGACGGAACTGGCCAGGACCCTTGTTGCGGTCGGGGCCGGCAACGGTGTGCGCACGACAGCATTCCTGACCGATATGGACGCGCCATTGGGAAACACCGTCGGCAACGCGCTGGAAGTCAGGGAATCAATCGAAATCCTGAAGGGTTGCGGGCCCGCTGACACGACTGAGCTTACCGTCGTCTTCGGTGCCGAGATGCTTCGCCTTGCTGGCATGGCCACGTCAATCGACGACGGTCGATCGGCCATCTCATCCGCGATTGCCTCCGGTGCTGGTCTGGACAAGTTCAGGAAGATGGTCGCGGCCCAGGGTGGAAACCCGGCCGTGGCGGACGATCCGGGCCTGCTTCCGACGGCCGCGCACACAGTCGGCGTGAAACCTTCCAGGGCGGGCTTTGTCGGCTCGGTCGACTGCGCCGGGGTCGGGATCGCGTCCCTGATCCTTGGCGGTGGCCGGCGCACCAAGGAAGACGGGATCGACCCGGCGGTCGGCGCCAGGATACTGGCGCGGCGGGGCGAATTCGTCGGCGCCGGCGATGACCTGGCAGTGATTGAATACAACGACGACAGGAACCTGGCCGAGGCGGCACGCATCATTCGTGACGCCTTCGCGATCGTGGATGCGCCTTCGGTGCCGGGTCCTCTGGTCATTGACGTTATTTCAAGCAGTTCCAATCAGCGGTGAAAGCTTTGGAGGACTTATGAACTTCGAATTCAACAATCCGGTCAGGGTCGTTTTCGGTCCCGGAAAGCTGGCCGATCTGGGCAGGCTGGCCGCCGGCGTGGGCACCAGGGTCATGGTGATAATCGGCCAGGGCTCGGTGAAGACGGGCGGCATCCTGGAAAGGGCGGAAAAGTCCCTTGAAGCCGCCAGGCTTCCCTATCAGGTCTTCGAGGGCGTCGAGCCGAATCCCAGGATATCGACGGTCCGTCGCGGCGTGGACGCGGTCCGGGCCTTTGACGCGGACGTCGTTGTGGCCATCGGCGGCGGCAGCGTCATGGACGCGGCCAAGGTGATCGCGGCCGGCGCCAGGCTTGAAGCGGATCCCTGGAACATGTGTCACGTCGCTCATCGTGATGTGGTCGCGCCTTCGACCGCGCTGCCCGTGATCACCGTTCCGACGCTCGCGGCGACCGGTTCCGAAATGAACTGCAACGCCGTGATCACTAACGAAGAAACGTCCGAAAAGGCCGCGGCGATATACCCGGCCCTTTTTCCCGTCATCGCCCTCATGGATCCGGAATTGACGCTGACCGTGCCGAAATATCATACGGCCGCCGGCGTCGTGGACATCATCACGCACGTCACTGAAGGGTATTTCAACGCGCTGCCAGGCAACCCGCTGCAGGATCGGCTGGCCGAAGGACTGATTGCGACCACCATCGAATTCGGGGCGGCAGTCGTCGAAGACGGAAAAAACCTGGCGGCCCGCGAAGCGGTGATGTGGTGTTCGACGGTCGCGCTCAACGGCTGGATTCACGTTGGATGGAACGCGCCGTTCCCGTGCCACGGCATCGAACACGTATTGTCCGCGCATTACGACATCTCGCACGGGGCGGGCCTGTCCATCGTCAGTCCGGCCTGGATGCGGTTCGTGGTCGGCCACAGGGGGCCTGGGAAGTGGGCCGGTTTCGCGCGCAGGGTCATGGGTGTCGTCCAGGCCGACGACACGAAGGCCGCCATCGAGGGTATCGACAGGCTGGAAGCGTTTTTTAAATCACTGGGAATGCCGATCCGCCTGTCCGAAGCCGGCATACCCGCCGCCGCCATCAGGGGCCTGGCCGAAGACACCATCCGGGTTTTCGGGGTTACAGGACTGCTCGCCGGACGTCCCGCCCTTTCCACCGACGACATCGAAGCAATATTGAATTCGGTTCGATAGCCGTCCGTCACAGCCGAAGTGGTTGACGGGATTTCCATTTCCATTTAATCATGCCGTAAACGTCAGTACGCATTCCTGCAGTTGGGGGTTTTCATGAGAATTTCTGCCGGGTTCTTCCTGTTTCTGCTGGCCGGGGTAATGGCTGTCGGGTGTGAAATCGGCACGGGGACTGACGAGCCGGTTCTCATCCCCTCCGGTACGTTCTGGATGGGATGCAACGACTCCGTCGATGAAGATTGTGGTTCAGACGAATCGCCTTATCACGAAGTGACGTTGTTCGGGTACTACATGGATGCGACTGAAGTTACGGTCGGCGCCTATGGTGAATGTGTGACGGCCGGGGCGTGCACGGCGCCTTCCACCGGGGACGATTGTAACTGGGGCGTGGGTGGTCGGGATGAACACCCGGTGAATTGTGTGAGCTGGACGCAGGCCGATGTTTATTGCCGGTGGGCAGGCAGGCGATTGCCGACGGAAGCAGAATGGGAAAAGGCGTCACGTGGAACGGATGGCAGGAAGTATCCGTGGGGTAATGAAGATGCGACATGTCAATACGCCGTCAGGGATGGTACCGGCGTTGATTGCGGGACAGGCGGCACGATGCCGGTATGCAGCAAGTCGCCGGCCGGGGACAGTCCATACGGAATGTGTGACATGTCCGGAAACCTCTGGGAGTGGGTCTCGGACTGGTATGACTCCGGGTACTATGATTACAGTCCTTCGTTCAACCCGATCGGGCCGGTCAGCGGACTCGGCCGGGTCCTGCGCGGGGGCAGCTTCGACCTGAGTGACCACGGCCTCCGCGCGTCCGATCGCAACTACGGCGACCCATCGCAGGGCGCGCCCGTCTTTGGTTTCCGGTGTGCAATATCGCAATAAAAAAGAGGATTGCTTTCAAGCAGTTCCATTGATCAGCAGCGACCCTTTTCTGGAAGGCCGTCGTTACTGCACAAGGATCATGATCGCGCCGCCGGGGAAGTGGCGGGCCGCCATCGTCAGTTTTCCTTCCGGGTCGAACAGCGCCTTGATCACCGTGTCGCTGCCGCCGTCGTAATCGCGCTGCCCGCCGTTCACGCGGATCGGGCTGCCCAGTATCGAGTCCACTTCATCGACGGTCATGCCGGTTGTCAGGTTCCCGATCGACCCGGACGACGGTCTTGAGTCCTTTCCGCCCTTGCCGAACTTCACCTTGCCGACCGGTACGTTGTCGTTCGGGGTGTCGAGCCTGATTGAAATGGTCTGCTGCCGTTCGTCGGCCCTGCCCCAGTCGGTGAAAATGGTCGCGGTCACGGTTGCCGGCCCCATTATCGTCTGCTGCCGGGAGCCGTAGTAGTTGGCCGATATCGCGTATTCGCCGGCCGGTGCCCTGGCGATCATGTATTCCTCGGGGCCGTATCCGTCGGTTATGTCGCGCGAAACCAGGCCGCCGTGGCTGGTCCTGTTGTTGCTGTAGTAAGCCTCTTCCCCGGACGGTTCCATCACGTGCAGGTCGATGTCGGTGTTGTCCGCGTCCCAGGCGATGTAGATCCGGAGATCGGTGGAAAGCGCCGCCCGGAACTTCTTGTCGAAGTCGGGCACGACCGGTTTGTCGCCCACCTTGAACTTCGCGGCGTCAATCCAGGTGATCAGGGCGTTCAGTTCTTCCAGCGCGAAGATACTGATCGTGTCGGCGTGGCGCTGCCAGGGCGTGAACGCCACCTTAACGAACAGGTTCATCGCCTCTTCAAGGCGTGCCCGCGAATGCGTGGCCTTGCCCCATTCCGAAAGCGTCACGGCCAGGTCGCGCCAGGACTGCGGGTCTTCCCCACGCAGCTTCACGATGCGCCGGAACTGGACCACCGCCATTTCGTACTGTTTTTCCTGACGCAGACGCCACGCCAGGACGCGAAGCAGCGCCGCGTCCTCGATCTTCATTTCGGCGAGGTTGGTCAGGATCCTTGTGGCAAGGCCGGCCTGTCCGGCCCGGAAGAAGTGTTCGGCGACGTCCAGGTAGAACGCGGGGCTGCCGGCGAACATCGTCTTCCGGTCAAGATACGTTTCGTACTGGCGATCGGCCGCGGCGGCGCGGATGTCCTGCATGTAAGGCGTCGCCGGATCCCATGGGGTCACTTCGATGGCGGATGCCCCGTGGCCGTCCTGGGCGGCGGATTTCTTCGCTTCCGAGTCCCGCGTGGCGTTCACTTCTTCCGCTTCGTCGTAATCCACGGCCGACTCGGTGGCGCGTTCGTGACGTTCTTCAGGTGCGGGTGGCCGCGCCGCGCCGTCCCCGCCTCCGCTGCCACCGATGGACATGCCGATCGAGGGGCTGGCGCCGATGCCGCCGCCGGACGAACCGGTGCCCCTCATTCCCATCCCAACTCCAATTCCCATCCCGGCTCCACCCTCCATCACAGTCGTCTTGAACGGGTTTTTCTTGAAATCCCGCCTCAGCCATTCGATGCGGTCCTTCCATTCCTTTTCAAGCTGCGCCAGGTGTGCTTCCGTGGCTTCCCCGTCGTCCTGTGTCCGGCCCTTCATTGCGGCGCGCCAGTCATTGCGCATTTCCGGCAGCGTGGCCGGCGGCTCGATTTCGTACCTGACCCACTGGTCCAGCGATTCAAGTACCAGCAGTGTCGTCGCCGGGCTGACCACGCCGTATTTCCGTCCAAGCGATAGCAGTTCGTCCGCGAAGTCGTCCGCCCGGGGCGCGAGCTGCGCCACCCGCATGGCCGCCCACGCCTTGCGCAGGGTGCTGCCGGACGTCGCCGCCGCCGCGGAAACAGTGATGGTCGAAGCGTTCTGCGCGGCAAATTTCATCGTGACCTGCGTTGTCGGATCGATCAGGCGGCCGATAACGAAAGCCCGACCAGTGGCGCCCTGTCCGACGCCCAGCACGTCAGCGACCCCGGCCGCGTCCAGGCCGGTCAGCTTTTCTGACGGACTGAAGAACAGTCCGGCCGCCTGTTCCGCGTTCATGGTCCGCAGGTCGATCACGGCACCGCCGGAAGCCTGCCGCAGCGTTTCCATGTCCGAAACCGCCGAAGATACCAGGACCGTCGGCAGGTTTGCCGCGATCTTCGACCCGAGCGTGTCGATTCCGTCTGTGAAGATCATCGCGGGCACGCCCTGCGAGGCCTTTCTTGAAGCCAGGAATTCCAGGCTGGTACCGCCGTCGTACTTCACCTTCTTCAGCTTTTCGATAAGTTCGGCGCGTGAGCTGCACGCTACCGGCTGTTCCGGAACGTCGCGGAACACGACAAGGTTGTACGACGCGGTCGCCGGAAGCTTATCAATAAACGCGAAGTCGAGGTTCAGTCCCGGGCCTTCGCGGCTGGCCGAAGCGTCCCAGTACACGTCGAACGCGGTCGCGCTTACGGCCCGCGCGGCGGCGATCGGCGTCTTCACCGATGCCATGAACCAGACGGCGCCTTCGTTGTCCCTTTCGGTCAGGGCGAATTCCGCCGGCAGCCTGGGAAGCGCGACCAGTACGTCCTGTCCCGGCGTCGTGTTCGTTTCTTCGGCCGACACGCGCCAGACGTTTTCGGCCCTTTCGAAACGCCTGTCGCCCAGTCCGCCCAGCGTCGGAACGTTCCCCGGCGCGCTGACGACTTCAATTGAAATCAAGCTTTTCCCGATGGAGGTTTTCGGCATGCTCAGGCGCAGCGCCGCGTCGCCGTCGGGCGCGATCGCCAGCGGGGTCGTGTACGAAATCCGCACGCGGCGGGTTCCGCCGGCTGGAAGCGGATAAATCCTGGTCCGGTAGAGGTTGCCCTTCACATGTTCGACCAGGCCGGGGTCCACGCCGCGCCGCGCCTCGGTTTCGAACACGACGCGGGCCTTTTCCTTCATGACGACTACGCCGTCGACCATCGCGCCGTTCACGTCGATCGCGTATCCGGAAACGCTCGCGCCGTCGGGCAGCGGGAATTCAAGTTCGCCTTCCATGACACGCGCGTTGGGATTTTTAAACACGAATTCGGTGTCGACCAGCGCGTGCAGCCCCTTCACCGAGGCCTTCATGGACATGCTTTCGATGGCGATCGGCCGTTCGCCGGTATCCGTCTTCGCCCGGATGAAGGTCTGCGCGGCGGCCGGAGCAGCCGAAAGAACCAGAAGCATCACGCAGCCGGTATTAAGAATCCTGCCGAATGGACTCATGGGTGTCCTCCCTGTTCGATGTTGACAGTGTATTACTGATCCATTAGAGACAGCATCATCAACTTGAGAGAGCCACGATGAGGGTAACGATTCTTCGTGCAGTTTTCGTCATGACGGTCGCTGCGTGCGGTTGCGGCACGGTTATCGACATTCCTTCCGATATCGTGGTATGCGGCAATCCAGATGCGATGGTCACGCTTTCCGGCCAGGTCGTGCAGGCGATCCACGGGGAATGGCACGACATGGACGGCGGCGTCGTAAGTATCGTCGGTCGCGACGACATCCGGCTCGAAATGTCCGGTCGTGAATTCGGGTATGAACTGCAGGTGCCTTCGTGCACCGACGTCGTGGTCAGACTGGAGCATCCGGTTCTGCACACGGTTCATTCCGGGATCGTTTACACGGGCGACAACGGTATCGATGGCGTAACCCTGCAGACCCCCGATCTCGACACGTTCAATCTTCTGATGTTCCTGTCAGGCGTGGAAATGGACCCGGAAAAGTGTCAGATTGCGACGACGGTGACCGATGTCGAACATCTGCCGGACATTCCCTGCGATTACTGCGGCGAACCGGGCGTAAAGGTTGCGCTGGAGCCTTCAGTGGAAAAGGCACACGGCCCGATTTACTTCGAAATCGGCGGCGTGGCCATCATTTATCCGCAGCCTGAACTGACCGAAACCACCGAAGACGGCGGCGTGCTTTTCGTCAACCTGGACGCGGGCGATTATGAAGTCTTCGGATGGCGTGACGGCCTGGTGATGACGTCGGCACGTTTCCACTGCGAACCCGGCTGGTTCGTCAACCCGGCCCCGCCCCGCGGAATACAGGTGCAGCCGTCGATTTCCGCGGATTGATGCCCGGCCGCGGACTGTACCCCGGGACGCGCTTGCCCTACAATCGCCGCATGAAATGCGGGATCAACATCGGCGGGACCTTCGGACGGATGGCGCGCTTCACCGGGCGGATGGACCACACCGCAATAATGCTGGTGTTCCTGATCCAGATAATTTTCTTCCCCTACTTCCCGAAGATGAATTCGGCCAACGAACTTAGCCGCCTGTACCTGACCGAGGCGATGGTCGAAGACCGCAGTTTCGAAATCACCGGATTCATCAAGGAATACGGAAATATCAACGACAAGTCCGTGATGCGCGACGAGCGCGTCGAAAACGGGCGCCGGGTCAAATCGGAAAGGTTTTATTCGGACAAGCCGCCTGGAACCGCGATCATGGCCCTGCCTGGCGTCGCGCTGCGCCACGTGATCGCCGGGTTCACCTGCCTGCGGGGCGACATGCGCCTGGCGCGGCTGTTCGTCGGCATCCTTCCGACCCTGCTGCTGCTGGGGTTCCTGCGCCGTGAGATGGAAGAACTGGGTGTTTCGCCGCCAATCAGGGCGGTGGCGATCCTGGGGTACGGCCTGGGCACGCTGGCCATGCCCTATTCGATGACGCTGTACGGGCACCAGCCCGTGGCGGTGATGCTTTACGTCATCTGGTTCCTTCTGCGGAATAAACCGGACGCGGCGACGGCAATTCATCCGGAAACCTTCTTCGATCGGCATCCGGGTGCGCGTGCCGGTTCGCCGACCATGTGGGCGGCGGCGGCCGTCGGTTTCGTGGCGGCGTTCTGCCTGATGACCGAATACCAGGCCGCCGTATACCTGGTCCCGCTGGCCATTCTGTTCCTTGTCCGGGTGCGTCCGCTTTGGAAGGGGCTGGCGGTCGCGCTCGCCGGGGCCGCCATGCCGCTGGCATTCCTGGCCTTCTATCATCACGAATCGTTTGGCGGAATACTGCAGACCGGATACAACCACATCGCAAACCCGTTCTTCGCGGCCGTGCACCAGAAGGGGTTCATGGGCGTCCTTTACCCCGGCTGGAAACAGTTCGCCGGCAGCTTCTTCCTGCCCTCGAAGGGCTTGTTCGTGTTTTCGCCCTTCCTGATACTGGGCTTTGTCGGGCTTGTCAGCCATTTCAGGGTGGCCGGGCGGCAGGCAGGCTGGTTCCGGGTGGTCCAGGTTGCCCTTCCAGCCCTGTTCGTGTCTTCGATGGTTTACTGGGATGGTGGATGGACAGTGGGCCAGCGCCACCTGACGCCGATGATTCCCTTCCTGATCGCCCCGGCGGCGCTGTTGATGCAGCGCGTGCAGCCCGCCAAGAACATCGGCATCGGCCTGGTCGCCGCGTCGATCATGTTCACGGGGCTCGCGACGCTGGTGTATCCGCATCTGCCTGAAAACATCCCGAATCCGTTCCACGACCTGACCGTTCCGCTGTTTGCCGGTGGATGCCTGTCGCAGGCGGTCGTCGGTTTCGACCTTCCTTCTTACTGGGTACTGGCCGCACTTGGCGCCGCCGTCGCGATTATGCTCGTCGTGGCCGCCGTGGCCGCGAACCGCTGCCTTCCGTGCAGGGCCGCCGCGCTGCTTCTGCTGATCCTGATGCCGGTGTTCTGGTACGGGTGGACGTCGCAGGTCGCCAGGCTTGACGAAAATACGGCCGTGCAGAAGCGTGAATACTTCGAAAAGCAGTGTCAGGCGGCAGGACGGTGGGATGAACTGCCGTCGGGTGGTAAATCCACCGGCGGGTCGTGCGGCGGTTGAACGCCGGTTGGTCCTAGCCGCCGCTCATCAATGATTCCAGGAAAGCCTGCGGCGAAGTCAGCTCCGTCGTCATCGTGCAGGTTGCGTCCGTGCCGGAAGCCGATGCGCCTTCAGGCCCTGAAATCGACCAGGCACCGGACGCGTCCAGCAGAAGCTCGTCGAAACCGGCCGTCGCGGCATCTTCCGGCGTGATTCGGATCTTCCATGGCCCTTCCGGCGCCTGGCCGGCGTGACTGAATTCCGCCTGCAGCCAGGTCAGCATGAACCAAGAGCCCGCCGTGAACGGGAAGCCGGGAATGGCCGCGTCGACGCGGAAGGACGCGAAGGCCACGAACGGCGGCGCCGAATAATCAAACGGCCATGGTTGCGACGGGTCCGTGAAGAAGTCGTACGTTTCCACGCGCAGCGAACCGGCGACGCAGGTCTGCTTTTCAATCTTCGTCGTGTATGCCAGCAGGTCGCGCGGCACCGGCATGGTCAGGAACCTTTCGGGCGCCAGAACCGGCCGTTCGACCGTCCGCGCCTGCTTGATGACCAGACGTTCCGGGTTCACGACGCCCTCCGCCAGTGTCGGCCAGCCTGCCGACATCTTCTTGATTTCGGAATCCACCGTCAGTGTGGACCGCTTCTGTTCATCCTTCAGGCCGTCGTTGCGCAGGTCAAGCCAGTCCGAAGCAATCAGTTGGAACCCGTCAAGCAGTTCCAGCAGTTCCGCGTCCGAAAGCAGCAGCACGCCGGCGCCCACTTCCGTCGACGCCTGCCGCCTTTCGATCGTCGGCTGGCCGTCACCTTCCCGCGTCACCACGTCCACTTCCGGAAGGGCGGTCGAACCGGGCGGCGGGTTGGTCACGGACAGGGCGCCTTCCTGCATGTTGACGGTCAGTGTGATGACGTCGCCGCCCGGACGTTTCACAAGTTCCAGGGTCAGGACCCCGTTTGCCGCTTCCCGGTCGTCGTCGAACACGGGGTGCACAAGCACGCCCATGTTTGCCGCCAGGTGATCGATCCCCGCCAGTTCACGTTCCTGGAAGGCGCCAAACAGCCAGTAGGAAGCCCACACGCGGCGCAGCGCGTCTTGTACCGTCTTGTCCTGCCGTTTGGGCGGCTGCAGTTCCGGATGCAGGTAGCCGGTGTGCGATTCATACAGGCCGGCCCCGTTGAAACCCTCCACGTCCTCCGCCGATGACGACGACCTGAAGCGCAGCCCCTGCGCGGGCGACAGGAACGCGAATCGGTCAGCAAGCGCGGCTGTCACCCTGGCCAGGTACCCGGCATCCATCGGCGCCGTCATCACCATTTCCCTGATGCCGCCTGCCTCTATGGCCTTCCCGATCGGGTCGCCCTGATGCACGATTCTCAAGTTTTCCAGCCATTCCTGCGCCGCCGTGCTGTTACCGTTCGCGGCGAGGTATGCGTCCGGACCTTCCGTCACTGCCAGCCTGACGCGCGAATCGGCCATCGACGACTGGCCCAGGACGTCCGCCAGCGGCGGGTTGAGCGTGGCGATGAATTCGTTGTAGCCACGGACGGTCAGGCCGATCGGCTGGTCGGGCAGATCCAGCGCGGGATAGGCGTTCAGCATGATGAATCCGGCCGTTTTTCCGCCAATCGCCGGGATCAGGTCCGTCATCTGCGAAGGCAGGGCGGTCAGCGGGTCAAACGTTTCAGCCATGCCCGAAACGTCCACGGGCTGGATCGACGCGGTGCGCGGGTTTATCAGCGCCTTGTAGTACGTCCACTGGACGCCTGACATTTCCTTGAATTCATATCCTTGTGCCGTCGCCTTCACGATGATCGGCTTGCGGTACGAATCCCACGTTTCGAACCTCGGGTCGTCGGCGACCCCGGCGACGTACAGGTTCGGTGTGCCGCGCGCTGTGGCCAGGATTCCGATGTGCGACAGCGGCGTCTGCGGCACGGCCGTGACGATGGCCGCGACCGGCGGAATGTCGTCCGGGATTTCACGCAGCACCGCCACGGTCAGCGCTGAATCCACCACAGGCATTTCACCCGCGGGCACAATCTTCAAGATGCCGGCCGCGATGCCGGGATTGTAGGTCTGGAAATCCCCCGGAACCTGCAGCGACGACCACGTGGTCCATCGTCCCGCAAGCGGCCCGCCGTCCTTATCGATGCGCTGGGCCACGGTCTTCTGTGACTCCGAGCGGACGAGCCACAGGATGTCGCCGGCATCGTCCGGAAGCGCTGCTTCCAGCAGTTCGAAGAAACGCGCCACGTCGGCCGTGGACGGCACGTCGGTGTATTCCAGTTCAAAGGCCCAGGTTTCGCCCGGGATCGGCCTGCGGTCGTCGGCGGGGAAGTGCAGCACCGAACCGCATCCGAAGAAGCGCGGTATCGGCGCACCCTCGTCCGAAGTCCGGTTGAACGCGCGGTCGTAGAATTTCGGCGAATACAGCCTGAGTCCATCGGAAACGAAACCAAGATCCAGCGGCAGAACGTCCTGTTCCTTCGCCCAGTTGAAGATATCCGCCACGGTGTCGAAAGACATTCCGTCAAGCGGCTCGAAGTCGTATCCGGGGATCGCGATCCCGTTAAGCAGCGAATACCAGGACCATTCGTCGTGCATCGCATAGAAGCCGGTTTCTTCGAAATGCACCGACGCGCCATCCTGGAAGTCGCTGATGACGAATTTGACCTGGGCCGGGTTCTGCTGGTCACCGGCGTATTCGATGAAGGCGGCGGTCGTCTGGAACGCCGGAACCGTGTGGTCACGCCTTGTTTCGACGATGTCGCCGTCCACGTCGGTCGGCGCCGGCCCGGGGCAGCCGCAAAGCAGGATGACCATGGCCGCCACCGGCGGCACAGCCACGAAAATGTTTCTGGTCGGCACGTAAGCCTCCTGGCGTTCGCAGCCTGAACATCGAAGTCGTCAGTCCGTGGCCTATTGTAAGCGTTTCCACACCGGTTTTGTCCATCCGGGCGGCTCCTGGCGGCCGCCCGCCCGCAAGCCGCGTTTTTGACACCGGCCCGCATTGAAAACATACTGTGTCGAATCGCGATGCGCATGCGGGCGGACTCGGCAAATGAACGACGTTTTACAAAAGGCGGGCGGGAAGCGGACCGCCCTGTTCGTGTACACCAGTTCGCAGGTCGAATACCTTGCCGAGTCAAGGCGGGCCGAACTGTCCATGAAGGTGGTTCCCCACCTCGGGTTCCTTTACCTTGCCGCGGTCCTGAAGAATCATGGGCTCGAATGCACGGTGATGGACCGCACGACCGATCCCGTCCAGCTTGGGGACGTCGGGCGGTTCGTCGACGAGCACCAGCCGGTCTTCGTGGGTTTTTACACCGACTCCGTGACACGCGACACCGTCTGCGGCTGGATCAAGGGGCTGAGGTTCCTTTCGAGGGACGTCCCCATCTTCGTGGGAGGCACCAACGCGTCGCTGCCGCACTGCTTCCTGGAAGCCGGCGCCACGATGGTCTGCATGGGCGAAGGCGAAAACTGCATCGTCGAGATGGTGGAGGCGGTCGACGGCCAGCGGGATCCGTCGTCGGTGCGGGGGATCGCTTACCTGAATGACGGAGAGGTCGTGGTGAACCAGCCCGCCGACCCGATCATGAACCTCGACGACCTGCCATTTCCCCGCCGCGACATAATCGACATCGGACTGGCGCACGACTGGCGGGTGCTCAACATGCGTCAGCCGTACACCACGATGATTACGTCCCGCGGCTGTCACCGCGGGTGCACGTTCTGTTCGGTGCCGCACATCGCCGGGCACAAGGTGCGCGTGCGCAGTCCGGGGAACGTGCTGGCCGAAATCGACGAACTGGTCCTTCAGCACGGTGTCAGGTACATCACCTTCAAGGACAACTATTTCGCTGCAGATCCGGCGTGGGAAGAGACTTTTCTTGACGGCCTGATCGCGCGTCGGTACGACTTGCTCTGGACCTGCCAGACCCACCCGTTAGTGTTTGAAAAAGATCGCGTCGAACGCATGAAGAAATACAGGAAGGCCGGGTGCGACCTGATTATTTTCGGGCTGCCGTCCAGCGACGCGAACGTCCTGCGGCTGGCCCGGCGGTCTGTGCGCGAACCGACGTCGGTAAGGCTGAACGTCCAGGCCGCCCGCAAGGCGGGGATCCAGACCGTCGTCGAATTCATCTTCGGTCTGCCCGGCTGCACGCGTGAAACGATTCTTCGCGACGTGGACTTCGCGCTGGCGGTGCGGCCTCAGTACGCGGCGTTTTACCCGTTGATGCGGCTCGACCCAAGCGAACTCTTTGATATTTATGGCGCGGACGGCGACATCTGCGGCATCGGGCAGGACGAACTGATGAAGCTTTCTTCCTGGGCGTACCGCCGGTACTACCTGGACCCGCGCGTGCTGGTCCCGACCGGCCTGTACGTCCTGACGCACAATCCGTTGTGGCTCCGGCACGGCTTCGACTACCTGAAGGGACAGCTTCTGCCGGGCAGTTCCAGACCGTCCTGAACGCTTTCCCGGCACGGTCCGCCGGCGCCAGAGCATGCTTGACGAAACCCATGTTTTTCCCGTATAAGCGGTATGCCGGAAATCCTTGATTTCCGCTGGAAATACGCATTTTCACAGAACATCCGGAAGGGGATTTTTCGATATGTTCGACGTTCTGACCAAAGGATTCCGTGGCGCCAGGGCAAAGCTCCAGGGCAGGGCAATCATTGACGAAGCGGCGATCGCGGACATCCTGCGCGACATCCGCCTGTCCCTGCTTGAAGCCGATGTGGCGCTTCCAGTCGTCACCGCGTTTCTGGACCGTGTCCGTGAAAAGGCCATGGGCGAGGTGGTTCAGGTCAAGGCGAAGGGCGCGGGAAAGCAACTCAGTCCCGCCGACCATTTCGTCAAGCTGTGCCACGATGAACTGATCGCGCTGATGGGCGAGGGCGAACGCGACCTGGTCTGGTCGAAGGACGGGCGCCCCACCATCGTCATGATGGTCGGTCTGCACGGTACCGGAAAGACGACCACATCCGCCAAGCTTGCGAAGCTGCTCAAGGACAAAAAGAAAAAGCCGATGCTGGTCGCAGCGGACATCTACCGTCCGGCCGCCATCGAGCAGTTGAAGATCCTGGGCGAAAAGATCGGCGTCCCGGTATACAGCGTCGACGGCATGTCGCCGCCCGACCTGTGCCAGTCGTCGATCAAGTACGCCGCCGAACACAACTGCAACGTCATCATCTTCGATACCGCCGGCCGCCTGGCCATCGACGAACCGCTGATGGCGGAATTGACCGAAATCAAGGCCCGCACGAAGCCGACCAATATCTACCTTGTCGTCGATGCGATGATCGGGCAGGACTCCGTCCGCATGGCCAGCGAATTCGATCGCAGGCTGGACATCACCGGCGTCGTCATGACCAAGATGGACGGCGATGCCCGCGGCGGCGCGGCGCTGTCGGTCAAGGGCGTCACGGGCAAGCCAATCGTTTTCGCCGGCATGGGCGAGGCGATGGACAAGCTCGAACCCTTCCGCCCGGAAGGCGTCGCCACCAGGATCCTCGGGTTCGGCGACGTGGTCGGCCTGGTCCAGGACTTCGAAAAGGTCGTGGACGAGCAGAAGGCGGAAGAAGACGCGCTGAAGATCCTGAAGGGCGAATTCACGCTTTACCAGTTCATGGACCAGATCAAGTCCATCCAGAAGATGGGTTCGCTGAAGGGCACGCTTGAAAAGCTGCCTTTCTTCCATGAAATGGTGCCGGAAGGCGCCACCGTCGATGAAAAATCCCTGGGTCGGATCGAGGCGATGATCCATTCGATGACCCCGGATGAACGTAATAATCCGCAGATCATCATGGCGCAGGGGAAGAACGACACCCGCGCCCGCCGCATTGCGCGCGGCTCCGGCCACAAGCCGCAGGACGTCAAGGATCTGGTCCAGCGGTTTGAAACGATGCGCATGGTGATGAAACAGGTCGGAAAGAACCCGGCGCTGCTCGGGCGCCTGCCCGGTTTCCGCGAATCGATCGAGCTTGCGAAGTCGCGCGGGGAGGATCTGGGCGATTTCGATCCCGGCAGGATGGGCCAGGGGATGGCGCAGCCTTATGGTGGCGGTCCCCGCAAGACGTCCAACGCCGACAAGGAAAAGCGCCGACAGAAGGAAAAGGCCGCGCGCAAGGCGCGCAAAAAGGGAAGGAAATGAAGAATATCCGCGGGATCCTGGTGTTGTCGCTGGCGGCAATCGCGATCCTCGCGGTTTGCGCCCGTCCCGTCCTGGCCCGTACGTTTTCCGATGTGAAATACAACGATGTGATGCGCGTCCTGGAGCATTACGGCGATCCCGTCCCGAAGAATTTTGAATCGTGCGGGTCGGGCGTCCCGTCGATCCTGGTCGACATACTGTCCGGCCGCAGGATTGAGCCTGAAATCAGGATCAGGGCAGCGCGCGCCCTGTCGCGGTACCCCGGCGAAAGATCCCGGATGGTCCTGACATCCACGATGACGACGCCCGACGAAGACAAGGACGTGAGGGCCGCGTGCCTGATCGGCATCGGCCGGTTGATGGGCGGCGTGGCCATCGGTGACCTCAAGCCGTTTCTAAACGACAAGTCCACTGTGATAAGGGAAGGCGCCGCAATGGCCCTGGCCGTTATTGGCGGTCCGCGCGTGCGCCAGATCTTGATTGACGCGATTACGCATGAGCCGGACCTTGAGGTCCGGATGAAGATGGACGAGGCGCTGAACCGGATGTCGGAAGAAGAAAGTCGCGGCATCGGTCCGTCAGATCAGCCGTAACATTCCTCCTGGGGGAAGCCAGCCATGAAACTTGAAGGAATTTTTACAGCACTGATTACCCCCTTTTCGGCCGACGGGTCGGTCGATCTGGAAGCACTGCGACAACTGGTCGAATCACAGATCGAACAGGGCGCGGCGGGCGTGGTCGCCTGCGGAACCACTGCCGAAACCCCGGCCATGAGCCACGCCGAGGCGGAATCGACAATTCGTGCCGTGGTTGACCAGGTCAGGGGCCGCGCGATCGTCATGGTCGGTACCGGCACGTACAATACGGACGATTCGATCGCGAAGACCGTGCGCGCCGCCGAGTTGGGCGCCGATGTCGCGCTGGTCGTGACCCCTTACTACAACAAGCCCCAGCAGGAAGGCATGAAGGGTCACTACAGGGCCATCGCCGAAAAGGGCGGGCTGCCGGTCGTCATTTACAACATCCCGCCGCGATCGGTGGTGAACCTGCTGCCGTCTTCGGTCATCGAACTGGCGGCGGATCCCAGGTTCATCGGCATCAAGGAAGCGGCCGGTTCCTGCACGCAGGTTCGCGACATAGTCGCCGGCGCGCGGCCCGGGTTCGCGGTTCTTTCCGGGGATGACGGACTTTCCCTGCCTTTCTGGTCGCTCGGCGCCTGCGGCGTCGTGTCGGTGGCCTCGAACGTGGCCTGCCGGCAGATGGTCGATCTGTGGAACCTGTGGAAGTCCGGCGATGTCAAGGGCGCGGCCGCGCTGGACAGGCGCCTGGCCCCGCTTTACACCGCCCTTTTCGTGGAAACCAGCCCGTCCCCCTGCAAGGCACTGGCCGAACACCTTGGCATCTGCAGTTCGCGCGTGCGTCTGCCGCTTTCCGCCGCAACCGAATCAACTCGCAGGGCCGTGATCGCCGCGTGGGAAGGCGTTCGGTAAGGCGGCGGTCTTCCGTTTCGTATTCACAAATCTCCTTAAGGTCTATCATCGACTTCATCTGAAATGGCGATCCGGAGGGATCATGAAATTGTCCGCTATTCTCGTTGTCAGGGCCGGCTTTGCGGGAATTCTGGCTTTGCTAATGGCCGGATGCGGCCAGGCAGGCCCGGGCGAAGACGACGTTATTGAGCCCGATCCCGGTTCGGTCGTGCTGACCGGTGCCGGAACGCCCGGCGCCGCGGTTTCCGACGAGGGCCGCGTGGCCGTGTTTAGCGACATCGCAGACAAGCTGGTCGAAGTCCGGGAACTTGACGACGAAGCGAAGAATCAGGCCCTCGGGGAATATCTGTCTTCCCTGGAGGCCTTCGAGGAAGCGGGATACGGTCCTGAAGGTGCCTGGGGGCGGTTCACTGACGGTCGCCTGTTGTACCTGGATAACGAGGACACGTCGGGCAATCACCAGACGGAGCCGCCAGCCGACGCGATCGAACCGGAAGAAGACGCGGTGGACGCCCGGGAATCCCCGCTGGCCGTAACGTCTGTCGAAGCCCCGTCCGCTGGATTGGGATCGGCTGAATCTGCCGCGTCCGCGCGGAACCGTAAGGGGCTGCCGTGGTCGACGAACATGTGCCTGTACGACGCGGTGGGTGACGCGGTCTGGCTGGACATGCTGAAGCTGTACCTGGAAAAGACCGAACCGGACGGTTCCAGCAGTTACGCTTACACGACAAACTACGCCCGCAACAATGCGACGGTGGAAGCGTTGATGAACATCCCGGCCGACTGCGCGGTAATCGGCCTGGCGTCCCACGGCGGCACGGGTGCGTCGGACCTGGACGGAAACCGCGTTTACGCGGTTTACACGGCAACAAAGATAGGCCTTGGTTCGGAGATTGCGTACAAGGACATGCTGTCCAGGGGCGAACTGGCTTATTACCACGCGCTGAAATCGGAACAGCCCGACGCCGTTGCGATCGACATCCTTGAGTACTTTCATTACGCGTTCACCGCGAAGTTCGCCGAAAGGTACTGGGCGAAGAACGGCGGCGCTGGCGGACCGCGCTTCTACAAGCAGCCGTTCGTTTATTTCAACACCTGTCGCGCGTATCACCCTGTTTCAATGCCGATGGTCAACCAGATACTCGCGGCCGGGGCGTCCGTGTACGCCGGGTGGACACTGCGGTCGTTCGGGGAGGACGGGAACAAGACGGCCAGCTACGTGTTTGACCGGTTGCTCGGGGCCGGGGCCTACGACATGCCCGCTTCGATGCCGCAGCGTCCGTTCGGCTGGGATATGTTGAAGGAAGAAATGGCGAAACTGCGCCTGGGCTGGTCGATCGACGACAAGTACGAACCTTTCTACAGCGAACTGAAGTTCGTGCCGGCCAAGACTGGCAACTTTGCCCTGCTGGCGCCGAGCATCACCTACCTTATGGTCGACGACATGAAGGATGAACTGTACGTCTACGGCGACTTCGACGGGCAGACGTCAGAAGTTCACGTCGACGGCAACCCGTGTCCGATTACGCTGTCGATCCCCGGAGAAATCCACTGCACCCTGCCGCGCTTCGGGACCGGTTCGTCTGGTGACGTGGTGATGCACGTGCGCGGGAACGCCAGCAACCATGTGAAGTTGACGTCGTGGAAGGGCAAGGCGACTTACCGGATTTCGGGAGCAGGCGGCGCGCTGACACACGAATGGACGTTTGACCTGCACATGCGCGGGGACATCCACGATTTCCGCGTCAAGGCGGGCCGCGACCCTGTCCACCGGGAAAAGTTCGTCACGCTGATGCTGGATTCGTCGGGAAGCGCCGAATTCGGTGGCACATACCAGGACGGCGACTACAAGGTGACCTGGGACGGCAGCCTGATGTCCGCGCCATTCGACCCGAAGCAGGAGTCGGACAAGGGCTTCGCCGCGTTGCTTTACGTGCCACCGACCCAGCCCGCGAAGGCTCTGTGGCTGCTGTACGCCTTCGGAGGCAGTGAAAACCACGAAACGGAGTGGGAAATGGAGGACGGCCAGTGGCAGCAGATTTCGGACATGCAGCGCGTCACCAACATGCCGATGGGGCCTGAACTGGTCGGCGGCGTCAACGGCGAGGGCGTGCCGTTCATGCTGGGATTCACTTACAACAAGGCGATAAGCGTCGACGCCACCAACGGCGTGATCCGCAGCCTGGACATCGGCCCGAAGGACATCACAGGGTTTGGTAATTTCATCAGCACCAGCTGGGATTACCAGCAGACCATCAGCCTGCCCGCCATGACGCCTGAACAGGGCACTGCACCCGATCCGATGGATGCGCGCTGAACAACGTCGCCCCTGACGCGTCGCCGCGCCTGGCTACCTTGGCGCCGGGTTTGATGGCTGCAGAATGACGTGCACGCGTTCGACGCCGGGTGAAAGCATCTCGGTCTTGCTGGCCCACCCCGCCTTTTCGATTCGCAGGCTGATGGTCGCAGTCGCTGACGCGAACTTCACGCGGCCGACGTAAGGCGTGGTACCCCAGTATTTGCCGTCGGCGTATACCGCCGCGCCGTCAGGTTCGGACGTGACCCGGATTTCCGCATCGATCGGTGTCTGCGGCGTGGCCTTCATCATAAACATCGCGCGTTCGGGCTTCTGTTCGGCCTCGGCCCTGCTTCGATAGCGCGGGCAGATCCTGAACGTCCCGGGGGTGTCTTCCCAGCCGGATATCTTCGCCACCGCCTCGTATTCGAAACATCCGTCCCCTTCCCTGGTGATGTTCAGCATGGCGGGTGCCTTTCCCCAGTATTTGCCGTCCTTCCCGTATATGAGCGCGCCGGACGGTTCGCTTTCCACGTTTATGGTGACGTAGTATTTCGGCTGAAGCGACAGGTGCATCTTCTTTGCGTGTTTTATCGCCTTGTCCTGCGAACCCCAGCGCGGGCAGACGTCGATCATTTCAAACGTTTCAGAGTATTCGTCCTTCAGGGCGCGGATCTTGGTGCGGACGCATTTTCCGCTGTCGGCGGGGCCGAAAAGCATCGTGGCGGGCGACTTCGAAAAGAACGCGTTGTAGTCGTACACGTCCGCGCCTTCCGGGTTGGTCGTGACGATGACGGCGGCCCAGCGCGGCCCGCAGGACACGCCGAACAGCGCAATGGCGCAAAGGACGGGGATCAGCTTATTCACGGCAGTCTCCAGTGTGACAGACGATGTTTATCCGATACAAACAGGTTTGTGTCAAACGCGGCGGGGGTGATCACATCTTGTGGTCTTTGATGAACCTTTCGATGTCCGGCAGGCCGCCCTGGTAAATCAGGTATCCGTCCGGTGGTTCGCGGGGGGTGATCTCGCCGGCGATCGGGGTCAGCATCAGCCGTTTGACCTCTTCGCGGTCGTTGCTGTGGCCAAGGGCCCAGTTCAGCTTCATGAACGCGACTTCGGGCAGGATGTTGCCGGCCGGGATGATGCCCATTTCCATCAGGTCGCGGCCGGTGTCGTAAACGTACATCTGCACGTAGCCCCACAGGGTCTGGACGGTCATGTAGATGTGGACGCCCGCGGCGATGGCGCGTTTGATGGCCGGGTAAACCGGTTTGTTGATGTGGCCCAGCCCGGTGCCGGCGATGACGATGCCCTTGTAGCCGTTGTCGACCAGTGAATCGACCATGTCCGGCTTCATGCCCGGGTAGTAATAAAGGATGGTAGAACTGTTGTCGTACACCGCGTCCAGTATGACGTTGTTGTCTTCGCGGCGATGCTTGTAGTCACCGCGCAGGGGCGTCACCTTTTCACGGCTGACGGTCGCGATCGGGATGTCGCCGATCGTCCTGAACGTGGACCGGTATGACGAATGCATCTTGCGGACGCGGGTCCCGCGGTGAAGCAGGCCGTATTCGTCGGACGTGGGCCCGAACATGCAGACCATGGTTTCCGCGATGTCGGAATAACCGGCGGTCCTGGTCGCGTGGATCAGGTTCAGGGCCGCGTCGGAAGACGGGCGGTCCGATGAACGCTGGCTGCCGACCATGACGATCGGGACCGGCGAATTCTGGACCATGAAGGACAGGATCGCGGCCGTGTGGTGCATGGTGTCGGTGCCGTGACCGATGACGATGCCCTTGACGCCCTTGCGGATTTCGTTCGCGACGGCGGTGGCCAGGCCGATGTACTGTTCCGGCCCCATGTTTTCGGAAAACACGCCGTACAGCTTTTCGGTGCGCAGGTTGCATACGTCGGCCAGTTCCGGCACAGAGCCGTACAGCTCCCCGGGCGAAAACGCAGGAATGACCGCGCCGGTGCGGTAATCCAGGCGGGACGCGATCGTGCCGCCGGTACCGAACAGCGTGACGTTCGGCTTGGCCGGGTCGAACGGGAATTCCTTTTCCGGGATCTTGTAATGGGCTTCCTTGCGGCCGCAGGACTTCAGTTCCACGATGCCGTCGACCGCGATGCCGACGTTGTAGCCGGTGTCCAGCTTCAGGACGATGTGGTTTTCATCGGCCGTTTCACTGCGCGGCAGGATGAGCCCGCGGAATTCGCCCAGTTTCGACTTGACCTGGACGTCTTCCCAGACGCCTACGTTCAGCCGCTCCAGAAGGGCACGTCCGGCGCCGCGGTATCCCTTGAAATGATCAGCAGGTGTGCTCATCTTGCCTCACCCCCGTGTGCCTTCACTGTCCAGTGAATGGTCTGGCCGAGCGCGGCAGCCAGCAGGGCCGCGGCGTCCTTCTGTTTCATATCCGGCCGGCCGGCGAACACCCCGGCCAGGAAGTCCGCGTCCACGCGCGCGACATCGGCCCCGCGCCGCTTCAGCCACGGAAGTTGATCGAGCAGCAGGTACGCCAGCGTCGATTTCCTCAGCGCAACCCTGTCGCAGACAGAATCGAAAATCGGGAACACGTCGGTCGTCAGCAGGCGCCCGATCTGTTCATCGGAAAGACCCATGGCCTTCCATGCGTCTTCCTTTTCCCAGAGCGGCTGCGGGCACAGGGCGCGCTCACGGGCGAAGTCCTCGTCCGTCAGCACGATCGGCGGCAGGTCCGTGTCGGGGTACATGCGGTTGGCGCCCGGAAGGATGCGTTCGAAACCGGTGCCGCCGTTGCGCAGCGACCGCCTGGTTTCGCGCGGAACCCCGACCAGGGCTTCCTGAAGGCGCAGCCTGATTTCCTTCATCGCGGTTTCCACGTCGGCCCTGGGACCGGCGACCATGACGATGGCATCCTGCGAATTGGCGTCGGCAAGCTGGCGCACGCGGTCGAAAAGATCCGCGTATTCAAAGGCTTCCGGGTTGTCCGAGCTGAGGCAGTTCGGCATCCGATCGATGCAGGCCACGACCTTGATGCGGTCGGCCACTTCGGCGCCGAACGTGCGGTCCGGTCCGGTGGGGTACGCAAGTATCCCGGCGCAGCGCTTCAGAACGATCGCGGAGGCGGAAACACCGGCGCCCCACCTGGTTGAAAACGCGGGGTGCGGATGATTTTTCACAAGGTTCGTGATGTCGACGACCGTTTCGAACGCGTCGCCGTCCACGCCCGCGGCCAGCAGCCGGTCGCGGATTTCCAGCAGGGCCTTCTGGCGCAGCGCCTCGTAATGAACCAGCGCCGGGATCTGGCGAATCGACGGAACGCCCTTGATTTCGACGCGCTCGCCGCCGCGGATCGACACGTTGACGTCCTGGCGGGCGCGGCCGTAACCGAACCTGCAGACGCCGGAAAGGTGGCAGGTGCGCCGTATCGCGTTCGCGACGCGGGCGGCTTCCGCGGGCGTGTTCATGTCGGCTTCGGTTACGATTTCGATGAGTGGAATCGACAGGCGGTCGGTCAGGTAAATCCTGCGGTGTCCGATGTCGGAAACCTCGCGGCATGCGTCTTCTTCAAGTCCAAGCTGCCTGATGCCGATTCGGCGGCCTTCGACCATCATGTGGCCGCCGACACCCAGTATCGTCGTGCGCTGGAAGCCGGTCGGTATCGACCCGTCCAGGTACTGTTTCCTGGCGATATGGATTTCGTTGACCAGCGAAAGGTTCAGGATCAGGGCCATGCGTATGGCCTTGTCGAGCGCCTCGCGGTTCAGCGAAAAAGGCGGCGCGTCGTCGATTTCGTATGTGCAGACCGTGTCGCGGTGCAGACGGTAAAGGACTTCCTTCTTCGTCTTGAATTCCATAAGCGCGGTCGGGTCGTATTCGCCAAGCTCCGAAAGGGTCGGACGCATATGACGCAGGATTTCGGCGTGGTACACGCTGCTGTAAGGCTCAACCGGGCATCTGCAGAACAGCTTCTGTCTGGTGTGAAGCTGGCGGTGCATTTCGATGCCGCAAATGAGGCCGAGTTTTTTGTAAAACTCGGGCTCCGCGAACTGGATTCCTGGCTTCTTCATGAACGTTCTCCACTTCCGTTTCTTAAGAAAATGGTTCGTGGCCGCGCGGATGGTATCAGGGATTCGTGCGGTTTTCGAGACTGATTTCAGCTTCGGACCTGCGAAGATATACAGGTTCGACGGTTTCTACGTCGGCGAACCGCCCTTCCTTCAGCCTGGCCGTTCCCATCACGCCGAGCACCGCGGCCCGCGTGAAATTTTCCCAAGCCGATGCCCGTGTCATGCGCCCGGCGAAGGCTTCATCGAAGGTCGCGTCGTAAGCATCCACGCCTTCGCCGGCACAGATTATCCGGGCGTCCGGTCCAATGACCTGCAGGCAGTTTGAGATCATCGCCGCCGGCGCCACCGCGACCGGGGCAACCAGTTCGCGCCCGTCGGCATCGAAAAGGGCCGCGTACACCTCCTGGCGTTTGGCGTCCAGGGCCACAAGCACCGGGACCCCGCGCCCCAGCAGCGGTTCGGCCAGCGCATGCAGGGTGCCGATCGAAATCAGCGGCTTCTTCATGCTCCAGGCCAGACCCTTCATGGTCGACATGGCGATCCTGACGCCGGTGAAAGACCCCGGCCCTGCGGCCGTCACGAATGCGTCCACGTCCGACATGGCCAGTCCGCGTCCCGTAAGCATCGCGTCGATGTCCTTGATGATGCGCAGGCTGTGGCTCATCATCGATTGCAGCATCGTCTCGGCCGTCACGACGCCGCCTTCGACCAGGGCGGCCGATCCGACCGTGGTCGACGTATCGCAGGCCAGCACGACCGGCCGCTGCCGCTCGGGCGCCTGGCGGTTCCTGCGCCTGGACGTGATCAACTGCCTGATGTCCGGTTTTTCGTCCACTTCTTCGATCCCCTAGCTGATCAGCCTGAAGATGTCGTTTTTAACAACAAGCGCCATCAGCAGCAGAAGGAGTATCAGGCCGATCCAGGACCAGACGTTGCGTTCGGCCATGGTCGGCGCGCGTCCGCGGATCTTTTCCCAGCCGAACAGCACCAGGTGTCCGCCGTCCAGGAGCGGAACCGGCAGCAGGTTCATGATGCCGAGTCCGATGGAAATGAACATCATTGTGAACAGGAACGGGATTACACCCTGTTCGCCAGCCTGCCCGGCCAGTGTGAAAATCATGATCGGCCCGCCCAGTTCCTTGAAGGAAACGCGGCCGGTGGCGACGGCGCCCAGGCTGGCCACCGACGAAACGAACATGTTCGACACATGTATCCACGTTTGCCTGAAAGCGTATGAAACAAGGTGGTTGTTCGGGATTTTGCCGGCCGTCCAGTAATCCGCCCGGAACTGCATTCCCGAGGCCAGGTAAGACGGCCTGGAAGTACCGGGTTCCCATTCAGGGTTCTTCAAATTGATCGTCAGGTTGACCGGCCCTTCCGGTCGGGCGACCGTAAGGACGTGATCCACGTCCTGCTTCCGCGCCATGATTGACATCATCATGCCCGGTTCGCCGAACGCCCTGCCGTCAAGCGCTGTGATCCTGTCGCCTTTCCGGACGCCTGCCCTGGCGGCCGGCGACCCTTCGGTTACGTCCGCGACTTCCATTCCGGCGTCCGAAAGACCGAAAGCCGTCATGTCGGCCGGAACGGACAGCGTGATGAGCTGGCGGATGGGCTTTTGCACGTCGTTTCCGGCCCCGGTGGCCGGCCGGTTCACCGTGACCTTGATTTCACCGCCCACGCGGGCGGAAACGAACCGCTGCAGTTCGTTCCACGTCCATACCATCTGTCCGTCGATGTCCACCACGGCGTCGAAGGGCTTGAACCCGGCCTTTTCGGCCGCGCTTCCGGGCGCCACTCCCAGCATGACGCGCGGACGGGCCGTGGTGACGTCCAGGCTTCCTGTCTTTTTACGGAATCCGATGGCCTTGAAGACCGGGTCGTCGTTTATCGCCGTCTTGACTGTAAACTTTTTTGATTCCGACGATTTTCCGTCGGGGGCGGGGCGTTTTACCGCGATTTCAAGTTTTGTTCCCGGGTTGCCGGACACGATCCGCTGCATGTCAATCCAGTACGAAACCGGCCTGTCGTCGATTGCGACCAGCTTGTCGCCCGGACGCAGCCCGGCCTCCCATGCGGGGCCGCCTACCGAAACCGAACCGAGTACCGCGGGTTCCAGCGTCGTATGGGACAGCATTATCGGGAACGCGACCAGCAGCGGCAGGATCAGGTTGAAGACCGGCCCGGCCAGCACGATCAATGTGCGCCGCCATATTTCGGTCGTCAGGAAGCCTTTGTGACGCTCCTCAGCGGCCAGCGGCTTTTCGGGGTCGTCGCCAAGGAATTTGCAGTAGCCCCCGAGCGGCACCGCCGAAACCAGGAATTCCGTTCCCTTCCGGGTGAAACCGAAAACCCTGGGGCCGAACCCCAGCGAAAACTTCACGACCGTCACGCCCACGGCGCGGGCCAGAAGGAAGTGACCGAGCTCGTGGACGAACACAACCACGCCGATCAGGATCAGGAAGAAGCCGGCGCTCGAAAGGATTTCAAGAAATTTGTCCATGTATCTTCCCGCGGGTCCGCCCGGGTCGGGAACCCGGAAACGGCCGCTTATTCCAGTGTGCAGCCCGGGGTGTTGTCCGTCGTGGTCGTCACGCAGGGGATCTGTGGTTCGGACTGCCCGCGGACGCACTTGACGTAACCCTGTCCATTCGGGCTGATCGGATCGACGGTCCCCACCTTGCCATTGAAGAACGCCACGTAAATCAGGCGATCGTAACTTGCCGCTCCCTTTGGGACGTATGTCAGCGAGTAATAGAGGTTGCACCACGGTTCAAAGGTGTCGTCCAGGTAGCACCAGGTTTCGAAATCGTCATTCGGGTCGTCGTCCGGGAACTCAACGGGGCCTCCGTTCTGACCGCATTTGCAGTCGACGACCTGGGCCGGATCCACGCCCAGGCAGGACTCACGGCAGCAGTCATGCTTAATGGTGCAAACACCGTCAAGTGACGTTTTCTCGCAGCCGATAATGAGCGTCCTGAGTTCATCGACCGTCGGCGCACGCCAGTCTTCGAACAGGCTTCCACCGTTGTATCCCAGCTTCAGGCCGTTGCAGTAGCGCTTGATGTCGTTTGGCGCGTATCCCGTGGGCTCGGCGTATCCCTTCTGCCAGATCAGCCCGGTGTTCGTGTCCTTTACCGTACCGTCGCACAGCTCCATGAACCCGCGGGCATTGGTGGTGATTTCACATTCGCCGGTGTCCGGCTGGGGCGGCACGTCCACGCCGATGTCGGGCGTCACGGTATCGGTCACAATCTGTCCGTCGTACTGCACATCCACACCGACCATCCCGTCGGGATCGGATTCGGACGTCCCGCAGGCGGCCAGCATCCCAAGAACGAGCAACGCAGCGGCTTTTCTCATGGCACCCCCGGGTGTTTTAACGTCGCCAGGCGACGGAGTACGTATTCTAGCGGATGAAGCCCGCACGGCAACAGTCATCTGGTCCAGGCCCCAATCCTTTCAAGGCGGTCCAGTACGCCGCCTCCGCCGGACCAGACAACGAACAAGGGCACGCCCGAAATATCCTTGATGGCGACAGGGCCGGTGTGCCTTGAATCCACGGCCTCGGCGGAAGTCCGGTTGTCCGACAGCACGTAAACCGAGCCTTCGGGCACGTCCACGCCGGAACCGACCGTGTATACGCCGGGGCGCAGGAAGGCCGGTGTTTCGTATTCGGCGCTTAAGTGCTTTTCCAGGAAATACTGAAGTCCGGCGCTTTCCAGCGATTCGCGCGCGTTAAGTTTGATATCGGGGAAATCGATCGCCTCGCGCCTGGAAACGGTTGAAGGCTGCCGGTCGATCGAAACGAGCCCTTCCGACACTTCGACGTGTTCGCCGCCGACAGCCACGACCCTGCCGATCTGGGGCCCGCCCGGCGCATCAAAGACAACCAGTCGTCCCGCATCGATGCCGGACCTGGATTTAAGGACCAGGATTGTTTCATCCTGCAGCACGGTCGGGAACATGCCCAGATCCGAAACCTTGACCGTGTCCAGGTTGCCGGCCATCCGGGTGGCAAAAACCGTCGGCGTAACCACATAGACGGCCAGGACCAGCGCGATCGACAGGTAGCGTTCAAGTTTTCCAGGTGGTTCCGCGGTCGCGCGAAATTTCGCGGCGCGCCATGCCTCAAGCGATTTCGACTGGACCAGGATCTGGGCGACGACCCAGGCCACGACCTCGATGGCCAGCGCCTGCGGCAGTTCGAGCACGTTCGTGAGCACCCAGAGCACCAGCGAAATCTGGAATACCATCCAGAAGATCATGCCCCAGCGTCCGGCCGGCGGTTTCCTGGTCAGCGCGGTACCCGCCCACGGGAAGAAAAGATCCACGACGGCCGCCAGCGCGAATCGGCGATTCTGCATTTCAGTTCCGTCGGTTTGCATTGGTACTCCCGCAAACGCACATGCCGGCCAGGGGACATTTTAAGCACATCGGGCGAGTTTGGCAGTATTCCTTCGCGCATCTGACAATCTGTGCGTGGAAGTCTGCGAAAAGATTGACGTCATTCGCCAGTCGCGCCTCGAAGAAAGCCTGGATGTCGTCGTAGTCGGCCTTCGGATCGATCAAGCCAATCCTGCCGAGGATGCGCCGCGTGTATGCGTCGATCACGAAGATCGGCACCCCGAGCGCGTAAAGCATGATCGAGTCCGCCGTTTCGCGCCCCACGCCCTTCACCGACAGCAGCGCCCGCCGAAGCCGGATCCGGTCGCCGGGCAGGCCGGTGACTTCCGGCGCTCCGGCTTCGACAAGGAACCTGGCCAGTTCCTTCAGCCTGCGCGTCTTGACGTTGAAGTAACCGGAAGGCCGGATCAGTTCGCCAAGTATCTGTGGGTCGGCCTCAAGGATCGCCGTGGCGGACAACAGGCCGGCCGCCTTAAGGCGGGTTATGGCCTTTTCAACCCCGGTCCAGCTGGTGTTCTGGGTCAGCACGGCGCCGACCGCGATTTCAAACGGGGTGTCCCCGGGCCACCAGCCCTGGCTGCCGCCATCCGCGAGGAGTCGGCGGTAGATGTCGACCAGTTCCGGTTTCTCCGGGATCATCTGCAGAGCCTTCCGGTGGCCGCCACCAGCTTCGCCAGGAAGGCTTCGGCATCGCCCGGCGCAACGGACACCATGATGGTTGACCTGCCGTCGCGAACGGCCGTCCATGCGCGTTCCGAATTCCGGTGCAGGAAGTCGTCAACAAGCCTGGTTCCGGGATCGGCCGGGATCCCCAGGGTGGTGCTTCCCGAAGCCTGGAATATTACGCCCGGCGAGCCGTCGCGTCCGAATGACACTGTAACGGTTTCTTCCGGGGTGGTTTTCCAGCCGGAAACGGCCGCGGCGCATCCGGCGTCAAGTTCGATCACCACGGTCCTGCGCGCCGGATTTCCGCTGACCGGAACCGCGTCGTGCTTCGCGTTCCAGTACCATGCCGCGCCGACCGTTCCAGCGGCAAAGATGACAACGGCTGTAGCCGTCGCCAGAACGGCGCGCCCGCGTACGTTGCCGCCGCCCGCGTGCCATCCGGCCCATGCCATCAGGATGCCGAGTCCATACAGCAGGCAGATCGGGACGGCCATCAGCGTCTGCGACACCGGTTCCGGGGGGGTGAATATCGCGCCGACGATGAACGCCGCGACTATGAAGTGCCGTGAGTATTTAATCAGTGTCCGCGGGCTCACCAGGTGCAGCATTCCGGCGAACATCATCACGAGCGGAAGCTCGAATATGAAACCGAACACGATCATGAAGAACATCGACATCCCGAACGTGTTCCGGATGGTCGGCGCCAGGTAAAGGTCACCTGAAGACACACCGAAACCCGCCAGGAATTCGACCACGATCGGGATGAAGATGCTGTAGCTGAAGATGACGCCCAGCGCGAAGAAGAGGGACACCAGTGAAGTCGCCAGCGTGAAGGTGTTTTTTTCCTTCTTCCGCAGCGCCGGGGCGACGAACGCCGCCGCCTGCCAGATGATCCACGGTGACGACACCACGAACGCCGCCGCCCCCGAAGCCCTCAGGTAGACCGAAATGCCTTCCATCACGTCCAGGGCCTGAAGGCTTGTGACCCCGTGCGCGGAAAGTCCGCGCATGACCGGGCCCGCCAGGAACCGGAATATCTGCTCGTGAAAAACCCAGGCGACCGCCATGGCCGCGATGAAGCCGGCGAAGGCCTTGATAATCCGGGAGCGGAGCTCGGCGAGGTGTTCGGTGAGCGTCATGTCCCTGTCGGCCATCGCGCTCACCTCGGCTTCTCGACTTCCGTCGCGGGCTTCTGTGCCTCTTCCTCTGTCTGGACGGCCGGTGGGGCGGGCTGGGCTTGATCGGGGGACTCATCCGCGTCGACTGCCTTTTCAAAATCGCGTTCCATGGTTCCCAGGGCGTCCCGGAATTCGCGGTAGTACGAACCCAGTTTGCGGGCTGCCGCCGGGAACCTGGACGGCCCCAGGAAGACAAGCGCGACGATCAGGACGACGACGATTTCGGTCCAGCCGATTCCCATCCAAACCCCGAAATTATTCCGGCCTTGCTGGCGGATTTGCGGGATTGAAGCTACCAGAGGGCCGGCGCCCTGTCAAAGCCCGCGGCCAGTTGGCCCGGATGTCAAAATTGAAACGTCCGCCCGCCCGTCACGATTTCCTGTCCGTCATATGTGGAGGCGGTTGAATGCGGGGTTTCATGGTGGCATGGCGTGGCGATTCCGGCATTTCAAGATTGTTTGTCCCGGAGCATCGTGCGTCGCGCACGGATGGCGGTCTTGACATCAGGGCAGGAAGCCAGGGCGTGGCGGTCGGCGGTGTCGAAATTCCTGGCGGCGGGGCGGCGCGTGTCGAAGGGCTTGTCATGAGCTGCCTGAACGCGGCCTCGGTGGACAGGTCGGTCTGCGAGGTTTCCCTGGGCAGGATGGTCGGCGCGTCCGTGTCGTCGATCGAAACGATGCATCACATCGCTTCGGCCTGCATGACCAGGGCACCGGTGCTGATCCTGGGCGAATCCGGTACGGGCAAGGAGCTGGTGGCGGACATCATTGGCGCCGGTGCCGGCTCGGTTCATGCGTTGAACATGGGCGCCGTGCCCGTGGAACTGGCGGAGGCCGAGCTGTTCGGATTCAACCGCGGCGCGTTTACCGGGGCGGTTGAAGCCAGGGAGGGCGCCCTCGAGGCCGCGAAAGGGGGCGTCCTTTTTCTTGACGAGCTTGCGGAATCGCCTGGCTGGGTCCAGGCGAAGTTGCTGCGGGCAATAGATTCGGGCTGTTTCCGTCGCCTTGGTTCCACCCGTGACATCCCTTTCAAGGCCAGGGTCGTGGCGGCGACGAACGTCGATCCGGTGGATGGCGTGGCCGATGGGCGCCTGCGGCTGGACCTGCTGGAACGCCTGGGCTGCCACGTCATACGGCTCGCCCCGCTCCGCAACCGTCCGGCGGACATACCGTGTCTCGTCAGGCTGTTCGCATCGCGTCATGGCGGCGACAGGTTCCAGGTCGCGCCGGCGTCGGCCGACGTGATCGACCTGATGCGCCGCTGGCCCTGGCCTGGCAACGTCCGTGAGCTGGGCAACGTGGTTGCGCGTGTCCTGCTGGTTTCGTCATCAGGCTTGACGGATCCGGCGCTGGTGCGTGAGGCGATGGAGGCCGGGCGCTTTCTGGCGGCGCCATATTCTGTTGCGCCGCCGCAGTCTTCTTCGTACACGACAAGGCAGCAGGAGATTTGCGAATCCGACCTGCCGCGGTCAACGTACTACTACAGGTTGAAAAGGGGCAGGATTCCTTCCGATACCGGCCCGCGACGGGCCCCTAGTTCTGCCGCACTGAAAACCTGACTGGAATCCGGATATCCATCGGCCGGCCACCTGGTGGCGGAGGCAGGGGGCCCAGCCTGTCGGCGGATGCCAGCGCGGCTTCGTCAAGCTGCGGAAATCCGGACGAGGTCGTCACGCGTCGCTGGACAAGCGCGCCGGAGCCGTCAATGCTGACCAGCATCTCGACCAGGCCTTCCAGCCCGAGCCTCCTGGCCGTCGAAGGGTAGGCGCCCTGTCGTTCAAGCGCCTTTCGCACTACAAGCGCATATGCCCTGTCGGCCTCGGCCCGCGCGGCCGCGTCCAGGGCGGGCGCCCGGCCGGCCTGCCCTGACTGGCTGTCGCCCGTGCCTGCCCCGCCACCGGTTCCCGCTTCGTCGGTCGATACTTCAATCCCGCTGACGGCTGTCCCTCCGTCACCTGTGGAGGCGTTCCCGTCCGTGCCGCCGGGTGGCGACTGTGAAGGCCCGGCGGTTTCGCCAGCCTGCGCGAGCGCGGTGACTGCCGCCTGTGTCAGGTCCGGGCCGGCCCCGATCGACAGATCCACCCGTTTCGTTGTGTGTCCGGGCCTGTGCGCGCCGGGTGTGGCGGGCGTGTTGGATTCGACGACCAGCGGACCCGGCGCGACTGCCGGAACCCCGGCGCCATCGCCACCTCGTGGCACGACGCTGATCGGGACCGCATTGCGTTTGCCGACCCCGGGGTCGGAGGACGCCACGAACAGCAGCAGCAGGGCCGCCAGGCCGGCATGTACCGCGACACTGACCACCAGGCCGACCATCTGGCGCAACCGCGTCACTGTCCTGTGGTGTTTCCGGTCCGGTCGCGGTTCGATGGACATGCGGCACCCGCTGAACTATTTGCAGCTTTTCTTCAGTTTTTTCAGGCGTTCGGCAGCGGTCTTCGCCTCGGCCGACTTCTTGTCGCCGTCGATCAGGAACTGGTAGATTTCAATGGCCTTTTTGCAGTTCGCCTGCTTTTCAAGGGCTTCCCCGATCTTCAGCAGCGCTTCGTTCGAGGGCGCCCCCGAAACGCTCTTGAAGTTGTTGTAAACGCGCTGGTATTCGCGTGCCGCGGTCGCGTAGCTTCCCGCTTTCATGGCGATGTCGCCCAGCAGCATGATCGCCCTGGCCCCGGCAAGGCTGTCCGGGTACTTCGCCGCGGCGATTCCGGCCAGTTCGGATGCCCTGGCGTCGTCGCCACCCGCGAACGCGTCCTGCGCTGCTTTCACGAGCGCGTCGGGGTTGTCGACCAGCCCTTCCGGCAGGTCAAGCATGGAAATCCCGAGTCGTTCGCCGAGGGCGCGCCTGATGGCCTTGATTTCGGAGGCTTCCTTCGACAGGGCGAACTGGAGTTCTTCGTCGGTGCTCTGCAGCCGCGCAAGGTCCTTCTTCAGCCGGTCGACGTCGTCGCCGAGGTTGGCGCCGCTGAGCCGGAGGGTTTCTTCCGCTTCGGTCATGTCCTGGTGAAGTTTTGTCAGCCGGTCCTGATCTTCCTTCTGGCGCTCCTGCATGAACCTGACATCGCCCTCGACCGCCGCGACGCGGGCTTCGAGATCCTCGAAATGCCAGACCGAGACGCATCCGACCGATGTGACGCAGAAAAGGGTAAACAGCGGTATTGCCAGGATTCGAGGTGCCGTACCGATCATAATGGGCGACCTGGGAAGAGAGCCCGGGAGAACATCAGCTACTTCTGGATGACTTCGACGCGACGGTTCTTCGACCAGCAGTATTCGGACTGATCCATGCAGGTCGGGTTTTCTTCGCCGTAGGAGATCGTCTTGAGGTCCTTGTCCTTCATGCCGAGGGTCTTCATGAACTTCTTGGCGGCGTTGGCGCGCCTGTTACCCAGGGCCAGGTTGTATTCGTCGGAACCGCGATCGTCGCAGTGACCTTCCAGGGACACGGCGGTGATTCCGCGTTCCTTCATGCAGGACGAGTTCGCGTTCAGGGTTTCACGCGCGTCGTCACGGATGGCGTATTCATCGAAGTCGAAGTAAATCGGCTGGATCTTGCAGATGTCCTGCACGCACTTGCCGTTTTCGCACTTCCTGCCGGCGCCGCAGTCCGCGTTGCCCGAGCATTCGACGTCGGGAACGCACCTGTTGCCGACGCACTTCATGCCGGCGCCGCAGGTACCTTCCATGCACTCCACGCAACGGCCGGTGACTTCGTCGCCGAGCTTCAGGCAGGCGTTGCTGTCACAGTCGCTGTCGAGCGAGCAGCAGGCGCCGACCGCGCCGGTCGTGCCCTGGCAGACGTGGCTGGACTGGTTGCAGACGCCGCACGGTCCAAGCTGCGCGCAGTGCGTATTGTCAAGGCACTTCACGCAGGTCTTGTTGAAGCAGTATTCGCCATGTTCCTTGCACTGCTTGTCGCTGTTGCAGTTCGGATATTTGGGGCCGCAGGCCGTGAGCGACACCAGCGCGACGAGGGAAATGGCAAGGGCGAGGAGCTTTGCAAGCCTCATGGAATCCTCCTGGAAAAAGGCCGTTACTGGCCGGACGTAATCAAACAACACGTGGCAGATTATTCCTTAAACCAGCAGCGTGTCAAGAGATTAGCAGGTTTGAAACCCTGTCGCCGCCACGTGGACAGTTAATGAGCCGGCCCTTGATTTGTGCGGTCCCGACGTCTTCTTGGCTCGTTGCGCGCAACCGCAATACAATCCAGTCTGGAAAATGGTGGATACGATGAACAGACTGGTTCTGTACGCAGCCCTGTCGGTTACCTCCGTCGTGTTGTCCGGTTGCGCCGGCGGCTCGAAGGAAATCAGGGCCAGGTTCGACGAACTCGACATGAAATACCAGTCGGCGACACGTTCCAACGCGGCGCTTCGAAGCCGTCTGGACGATGTCGAAAACAAGGTGCTGCTGCTCCAGGACGAACTTGAGACGCAGCGTCTCGTGGGCATGCGCGGCGGTTCACAGTTACGCCAGCCGGCCGCCGACCTGCCTGTCGTGAAACTTTCTCCGGCTTCTGAAGGTCGTCAGTCGACCGACATCGGCGTCTTCGACTATGTCGCGGGTTCCGACAGCACGGAACCGGATTACGAAGATTACCAGGTTCCTGAAGACACTCCTCCGTTCGAGGAAGACGCCGGCGAAGAGGTGGTTGACGGCGGCTCCCTGGACATCGGGGATACCTACTCCTCGATCGACGACATGGGGCGCGTGGTGCAGTCGGGTTCGGCAAAGGCCCGGAAGGATTCGAAGCCGTCGTCCGTCGCCCGCGCGGCGGACAAGCCGCAGAATCAGCCGGCGCCTGCGAAGCAGGCCAAGCCCAGGCCGGTCGATCGGAAACTGGCCGCTGCCCGGGCACTTGACGAATACAAGGCGGCATACGCCCTGTACAACGATGGCAAGATTGACGACGCCAGGGCTGCGTTCATCGATTTCGTCGACAGGTATCCGACCCACGCCTACGCGGACAACGCGCGGTACTGGGTCGGCGAGTGCTGGTACGACGTCCGGGAATACGAAAAGGCCCGCGCGGAATTCATGAAGGTCGTTTCGGACTATCCGGACGGCAACAAGGTTCCCGATGCCATGGTGAAGGTCGGGTTGTGCGACCAGAACCTCGGGCGGGCGGACGACGCCAGGCGCATGTATGACGCGGTAATCCTGACCTATCCGGACAGTGATGCCGCTGGTGTCGCGATGAAATTCATGGATCGGCTGAAGTGATTGCGGGCGGCCGGTCACGGTAACCGATTTGAAAACGGATTCGAGGGAGGGCTCAATTATGACAGGTCTGCAGAATCGCTTGGTGCTGGCCGGCGCGCTGCTGGTGGCCGGGGTTGCCTGCCTGACGGCATTTGTGCCGTCCAGGGCACAGGAGATCCAGGTCAGCGGAAGTGTCAACGACGTCAACGTTTACGTCGCGGAAGGCGGGGACTCCCTCTGGGACATCGCGGACCGGTTCTTTTCCGATCCGTGGTACTGGCCGACCCTGTGGTCATTCAATCCGCACATCACGAATCCCAACTGGATCTTCCCGGGCGACAAGGTCTACCTGGTCCCGCCGAAGCCGACAAAGGACGACGGGCAGGGCTACGAACTGTCCGAATCCAGGTTCGCCCCGGGCGTGCGCGACGAACTCGCGCTGGGTCGGCGCGTCGGCTTTGTGACCGACGAGGAACTGAAGGCGGCCGGCGTGGTCAGCAATTCGCGTGAAGACAAGATAATGCTCGGTGAACGCGACGACATCTACATCAAGTTCGACACCGCGCGGCGCATCAACAAGGGCGACCTTGTCCTGATTTACAGGGCTGGTGAGAAGCGCTTGAAGCATCCGGTCACGAAGAAGAAGATGGGCTGGGAAATCAGGTACCTCGGGATGGCCAGGGTCACGGACACCGACAAGGACATGAACAAGGCCGTCATCATGAAGTCCTTTGAAGAAATCTACCGCGGGGACAAGGTCGCCACGTTCGCGCCGCTGCAGCGCATGGTTCCGCCGGTCGAAAACTCGAAGGAAGTCAAAGGGTCCATCATCGCGTCGTTCGATGGCGTCAATTTCCTTGGCGAATACCATTACGTGATGATCGACAGGGGCTCGAAGGATGACGTCATGGCAGGCAACCGCTTCCTGGTTGTCACCGCCGGCGACGGCATCGAAAAGTTCAACAAGAAGGTGAAGAAGCGGGACAAGGGCGATTTCCCCGAAGAAACGTACGGCGAACTGCTGGTCATCGAGGCTCGTGACAACACGTCGCTGTGCATCGTGACCTACGCCAACCGCGAATTCGAGGTCGGTTCGCCCGTCCGCATGCCCGAAGGATACTGATTCCGACACCTGTTTCGTTCGATTCGATTTGACCTCGACCCGTCTGCTGGTATTTACTGTTTCAGCATTTTTTCAAACGCACCGAGGATTTCGATGGCAAGAAAAGTGGTGATTATCGGTTCCGGTCCCGCCGGGCTTACAGCGGCGATATATGCGGCACGTGCGGCGCTTTCGCCCCTGGTCCTGGAAGGCCCCAGTCCGGGCGGGCAACTCCTTACAACGACGCTGGTCGAGAATTTTCCGGGATTCGAGGAAGGGATCCAGGGGCCCGACCTGATGGAAATCATGCGCCGGCAGGCAACCAGGTTCGGCGCCGAATGCCGGTTCGCGTCCGTTACCGCCGTCGACTTCACCGAAAGGCCGTTCAAGCTTGAGGTGGACGGAACGGAAATGATCGAATGCGACGCGGTCATCATCGCCACCGGCGCGACCGCCCGCTATCTGGGCCTGCCTTCCGAAATCGCCATGCGCGGGCACGGCGTGAGCGGCTGCGCCACCTGTGACGGATTCTTCTTCAGGGGCAGGGAAGTGGCTGTTATCGGCGGCGGGGACACGGCCCTGGAAGAGGCGTGCTACCTGACCAGGTTCGCGACGAAGGTATACGTCGTTCACCGGCGCGACCAGTTCAGGGCCTCAAAGGCGATGCAGAAGCGCGTCCTGGCCAACCCGAAGATTGAAATCGTGTGGAACAGCACGGTTGTAGAGGTCCTTTCAGACAACGGGAAGGAAGTGACGGGCATCCTGATCGGGAATGTGCTCGACGAAAGCACGTCGATCCTTCCCGTCCAGGGCATGTTCCTGGGCATAGGGCACACGCCCGCGACTGAAATCTTCAAGGGTTCCCTCGATCTGGACGAACAGGGATACATCAAGCTGCTTCACCACACGTGCACATCGATCTGCGGCGTGTTCGCCTGTGGCGACGTGGCAGATTCAAGATATCGCCAGGCGACCACCGCCGCTGGTTCGGGCGCCGCCGCCGCGATTGACTGTGAAAGATGGCTCGCCGATCAGGGCGAATGACGAATCCATGAAATCCGTGAAGCGTATCGACGGACCTGCCCCCGCGCCTTCCCGCGCCGAATGGGACTGGTTCATGGCAGGGGTCAGGGTCGCCGTCGCGGGTTTGCCCGAACTTTCCGTGACGGCGCAGGGTCGCGTTACCAGCGATCCGTATCGTGTCCTCGTCGCCACGCTGATCAGTCTGCGGACCAGGGATGAAGTGACAGGGGCCGCGGCGGAAAGGTTGTTTGCCCTCGCCTCTACGCCTGCCGACATGGTCCGCCTGGGCCCCGACGCCGTTTCCCGGGCCATATTCCCGGCCAATTACCATCCGACCAAGGCCGCGCGCATCGTGGAAGTGTCGCGCCTCCTGCTGGAAAGGCATGGCGGTATCGTGCCATCCAGCATGGATGAACTGCTGGCCCTTCCCGGGGTCGGCCGCAAGACGGCTAACCTGGTACTGACCGAGGGCTGGGATATCGACGCGATATGCGTGGACACGCACGTGCACAGGATCCCCAACCGGTTCGGGCTGATCACCACGCGCGACCCCGCGGCGACAGAGGCCGTCCTGAGGGCGACGCTTCCGCTGGAATACTGGAAGGAAATCAACAGGATTCTCGTGCCGTTCGGCCAGTCCGTGTGCACCCCCGTGTCGCCGCGCTGTTCGATCTGTCCGGTTGCCGCGCGCTGCCGGCGGCGTTTTGACGGCCGTTCCAGGTGACGCCGGCCATCCTCGAACATCGGGCGCCCCCTTTACTTTAAAGTTTCAACGGCTAGAATCACGGACGCCTAAGGGCTCGCTTAATTCAATCGGGAGGTTTCAGATGGCTGCTCGTCCGCGCAAGGTGATCATTGTTGGTGCCGCAGGCCGCGATTTCCACAACTTCAACTGCATGTACCGCAACAATCCGGCGTACAAGGTGGTGGCTTTCACCGCTGCCCAGATTCCGGACATCGCGGGCAGGAAGTACCCTGCCGTCCTTGCCGGCAAGCTTTACCCGAAGGGAATCCCGATTGTTGAGGAATGCCAGCTTGAAGCCCTGATCGCGAAGCACAAGGTCGACGACGTCGTGTTTTCTTACTCCGACTGCTCGCACCAGACGGTTATGGAAATCGGCGAACGCACCATCGCCGCGGGCGCCAATTACGTCCTGGCCGGCTCGAGGCCGACCGAACTGGTTTCGAAGAAGCCGGTCATCGCCGTGTGCGCGATCCGTACCGGCTGCGGTAAGAGCCAGACCTCCCGCTACATCACGGACATCCTGCACAAGATGGGTCTGAAGGTCGCGGTTATCCGTCACCCGATGCCTTACGGCGACCTGGCAGTCCAGGCCGTGCAGCGCTACGCCACGTACGAAGACATGGCGAAGCACAAGTGCACCATCGAGGAACGTGAAGAATACGAACCCCATATCGAAGCCGGTTCGATCCTTTACGCCGGCGTCGACTATCACGCTATCCTGAAGGCCGCCGAGGCCGAGGCCGACGTGATTCTGTGGGACGGCGGCAACAACGACATGCCGTTCTACAAGCCCGATCTGTTCATCACCGTCCTGGATCCGCTCCGCCCCGGCCACGAAATCGGCTACTACCCGGGCATGGCGAACCTCCTGATGGCGGATGTGCTGGTCATCAACAAGATCGATTCCGCGACTCCCGAAGATATGGAAATCGTCCGCGCCTCTGTCGCGAAGTGGAACCCGAAGGCCCCGGTCATCGAAGCCGAGTCGGTCGTTTCTCTGGACGAAAAGGTTGAACTGAAGGGCAGGAAGGTTCTCGTCGTCGAAGACGGCCCGACCCTGACCCACGGCGGCATGAAGATCGGCGCCGGCTGGGTCGTCGCGAAGCGCGGCGGTGCCGAGATTGTCGAACCGCTGAAGTACGCCGTCGGCTCTATCAAGACGACGTATGAAAAGTACCCCCACTGCGCCGGCATCCTGCCCGCGATGGGATACTCCGATCAGCAGATCGCCGACCTGAACGCGACCGTCAACAAGGTGCCCGCCGACCTGATCATCGTCGGGACCCCGATCGACCTTCGCAAGCTCCTCAAGGACGACCGCAAGATGGTCCGCGTCCGCTACGACCTGAAGCCGGTCCGCGGCCCGAAGCTTGCCGACATCGTCAAGAAGCTCTTTAAATGAATGACCGCGGGGTGACTGAATGACTTCCGTAGACGCCATTTCCAGGCTTGAGTCGAAGTTTGATCGCCTGGTCAAGCCTCTGGACATGTTCATCCTGATTGAACACGTCCGCCGGCTGGATCCAATGTCCTTCGCCAGGCACTTCAAGGGCTACCGTCCGCAGATGCTCGGACGCAAGCGTGTGCTCAAGGCGCTCGAGTTCGAGGTCTTCACGCGGAAGAACGAAGTCGTGGCCGACATACTGACGCTCCTGTGGAACCAGACCAGGCGCGACGTGTACGACGCCATGCACGAACTCGTTTCGACCATCGATGAAGACGTGGAATCGATCACGGAGATCCCCGACGAAAGGGCGAACGCGTTCATCGACGTCCTGCTCGAAGACTACGATCGGGATGACATCCTGGTCTGCGTGCGCCTGAACGACGTGAGGTTCAACGAGCCTGTCATCAAGGCCAGGCTTGAGGAAGAAGGGTCAGAAGCGCCTGCGGCGGAAGACCCCGCGGAAGCGTCGACCGGTGAAGGTACGGAGTCGGCCGGATAAGGGCTCGCGACAAGGTCTGCGGGCACCGGGCGATTTTTGCAAAAAGATTTGACATTGGGATCTGCCGTATTGAATAATCAACGAGCGGTTTCCCGGAGGAAAGACTATGGCCTCGAAACGAGTGCCCACTTTCAGAAAGAAGATTCAGGACTTCCTGTCCAGCGAAGAAGGTAAGATCACACGCGGTCAGGCGGCGGCAATCGGCACGTTCATGCTGATGGCCGGCACCAGCGGCCAGGCTCTGGCCTCTGGCGAAGCTGATCAGGGCGCTGCGGCTTCCGATTTCGGAGCCCAGACGCACTGCTCGCATGCCTCCCACGGTTCGCACGGGTCGCATGGCTCGCACGGGTCTCACGGCTCGCACGGGTCGCACGGCTCGCACGGGTCGCATGGCTCGCACGGGTCGCATGGCTCGCACGGGTCGCACGGCTCGCCCGGATCCTGGTCATCGAC
>Ga0209800_10000408_pt1 | contig 69834 bp, 53 predicted proteins | sample Higcelweek8metaG_FD_187174 | JGI IMG/M metagenome (GOLD analysis project Ga0209800, IMG submission 187174) | Freshwater pond sediment microbial communities from the University of Edinburgh, under environmental carbon perturbations - High... | ecosystem: Environmental > Aquatic > Freshwater >... | reverse complement strand
TATATCCTATCCATACATGCATTGTCGATTGCCAAGTTGCATAGGCAAACTTCTGCAATAATATTCCTGCGAAATGAATTGCTACTGCAAAAAACAGAATTGGATTCAAAATTTTTAAAACTGAAACTGGTTTCATAATAATTCCTATTTGACTTTTACCGGTAAAACAGTTTTCTTTGATGTATCAATTGGAGTAGCAGCAGCTTTGACAGCTTTCTTAGATGTGTCAATTGGAGCAGCAGCAGCTTTAACAGCTTTCTTAGATGTGTCAACCGGAGCAGCAGCAGTTGTAACAGCTTTTATTGATGTGTCAACCGGAGCAGCAGCAGTTGTAACAGCTTTTTTTGATGTGTCAATAGAAGATGCAGCTTTTATTGATGAAGGATCTGAAGCCTTTGATACTGCTGATGGTGTAAGTTTACCTACTTTTGTCAATTTTGCAAGTACTTTTTTTGAATGTGGAGCTTTTTGAATTACGGCTGTTAAATCCTGCCCGGCCTTATTACCATTATGTTGACCATTCTTCCATGCTTTAACATTTGTAACATCATATATTACAGAATCAACAACAACATAAGCTTTTTGCCCATTCAATCCATTGTATTTTGATAGCTCATCAATTGACATTTGAAGATTGTTGGGTTTTGTCGCTGTATTTAATGCAGGTTCTGCGTCAGTTGCCATACTTAATGATGACAGACATAACACTGATGAACAGGCAATAAATGCTTTAATTGAGAGTGAACGTAACATTAAAACCTCCTGATAGAAATTTATAAATATAAAATATCAATAAATCCATACTTCCGTAATCACCTGTGTAAGTAATGCTAGTTTGTCAAGTTTAAAAAAAAGTTACTTTGTAAAGTCGGATTATATATTTTAACCAAACTTCAAAATAAATTGTAAATATTAAGGGTCATAATTTAATAAGGAAACAAACTTATTGCATCAGGCATTCTCCTCCGCAGTCAACTGCGGAAGTAAGGATAGTGGATCAAATGAGAAATGAACCAATTTATTAAATTAATTTATTTTACCAGAACAAACAACATAAACTGTAACTAAAAAAACGCATTTCTTGATTCAATAATAAATTTGTTATCGAAAATATTATATCGGCTTTTGTATTGCTGTCATTTTATTTTGCACAGCATGTTCTTCAAAGAGAACATTATTATTTAAAAGCACTGGTTTGAAACATGTTTGATAATGTATCTTGTATACACATGATTTTCGATACCTGATCCGGAATGAATTTTACTATTTTTCAAATAAGTTCTGAGCTTGTTTGAATAATCAACATGTTTAAAAAGTAAAATTTTAAACAGAAATAGTTCTGGATGGATTTTATTAAAATTTGCATTTTTAACAGCTCTCTGGAGGTTTTTTTTAATGAATTGGACTGGGTGTTTTACTGCAATTATAACTCCATTTACTAAGGATGGAAAAATTGATGAATCGGGTTTTGCTTCAAATATTGAGTGGCTGATAAATAAAAAAGTTGCAGGAATAATTCCATGTGGAACAACGGGTGAATCAGCAACACTTACCTGGGAAGAACATAAACGGCTGATTGAAATTGCAGTTGAAACAGCAGCTGGACGAATTCCTGTTATTGCAGGCGCAGGATCTAACAATACACAGGAAGCAATAACTCTTTCACAACACGCAGAAAAGACCAAAGCTGACGCTGTTCTATGCATTGTACCTTATTACAATAAGCCAACACAGGAAGGTATGTATCAACACTTTAAAGCAATTGCAGATAATATCTCAATTCCGGTATTCCTGTATAATCTTCCTGCAAGATGTGTAGTAAATATGCAGCCTGAAACTGTTGAACGACTTATGGAAGTAAAAAATATTATCGGATTGAAAGAAGGTAATTCAGATATGGTACATGTATCTGAAATTCACCGCAGATGTGGTGATCGTTTAACTATACTAAGTGGTGATGATCTTACATTGCTTCCAATGATGTCTGTCGGAGCAAAAGGGGTAATTTCTGTTGCCGGAAACATTATTCCAGAAATCATGAATGCAATTATTTCAAACTTTATGAATGGCAATGTCTTGGAAGCAATGAATATTCATGAAAAGTACCTTCCTCTTTTTGGAGCTCTTTTCTATGAAACAAATCCGTCCCCTGTTAAAACTGCAATGAGAAAAATCGGGCTTGCCGCTGATGGTTTACGCTTGCCAATGGTTGAAATGACGAGTGTTAATCGTGAAAAACTTTACGATGTAATGAAACTGGCTGGTATTAAGCACAAATAGAATAATTTGTTCTTTTTAAACAATAACAGAAAAGCTCCTGGATGAATTCCGGAGCTTTTCTGTTATGTAAATTATCAAAGTAGCTGGTGTAAATAAATTACGTGTTTTTGAAATTATAAACATATTTATATTGTTTACGTGTAATACAAAATCCCATCCAATCTGCTGAATATCTTAATTTACAATCATCATGTGATTTATAATTATTTATTTGCGAAAGTAAATAGTGATAGTTTACACTTTCATTCATGTAAGACATTTTAAATAATTTATCTGATGAGTCAATTAAACAATCTGAGATTTCTACACTTTCCGAATCTGTATTACCCCAGTGTATTATAATAAACTGTTTGTAAGAATTACCTAAAAGTGTGTCGATTTTAACCCAGAATGATGCCGTTTTATTTTCAAAATTCCATTGTTCAGTCTGATGACTGATAATAGTTCCATCGTCCTTACTGAAAAATACATCTTTACCGTCAGGTTGAAATTGCGAGAAATCATATTTTAATGAGTCAAGTCTGATGAAGAATGGAAAATTATACATATTTGACGGGATATTTGCTCCTGTTGGAGTAGTATTGAGATGGATTTTCTTTGAATGGGACCAACTACTATCTAAAAGTGATACTGATTCACCTGTTTTTACAGCAATATTGTTATATTGTACAGATGTATTTGATGAAGAACTGTTTAACAAACGTATCGAATAAGTACCCTGAGGAATATCAGAGAATTTGAATTCACCTTGCGAATCGACCTTTGCAATGCGTTCCATACCACAAATCTGCACCCAGGTCATACTATAAAGAGTGCTGACTTTACCATTGATGGTTGAATATGGAAGAATAGTATCAGTCCCAAGATCAACATTTTCGTCTGAGTTTTTTACATAATAGCGAAAAAGGACAGCTCTTGACTTGAAATCATTAGCTTCTATATAAAATTCGCCAGTATCAACAACAGTTGCTGAAAATTGACCGTTTCTATCAGTTGTCATGTGATATTTATCTGGTTTCCACTCTGACAGATCATCGGGATTAGAAGTGTAATTTTTCCGGTGAACGATTACTTTGCAATCGGGAATAGGTGTGCCATTTACATATACTACAGTCGCGGTAATGACCGCAGGATTACCTGTTTTAGTTCCTCCGCCATCACCATCAACCAGACTGCTTGGCGATGAACAGTGCGAGAACAGTACTGCCAAGAGCATACATGAAACAAGTATAAAAATCCGCATGCTACTTATTCTCCTCTGTTAAAGGAAAAAACTGCAGGTTCAGCTGGTAGACATGTTTTGAATTGACACTGTCGGTTGCCATTTGAAGAATTTCCTCCTCAAATTCCTGAATTCGCTGTTTAATACGAATCATACTTTCATCAGATGTACAAATAGTAACTGACGATATTTCGCGTTTGTCGCGAGAGACATTATCAATACTTTCATTTGCAAGTTCAATCATCTTTGAGTGGTAATTTCTTATTCCTACAGATACAACTTCATTGTCAGTTGCAAGTATTCTCGATGATTGCGAATAAGTGCCGTCATCATTACAGGTTATGAACCCCAGTTCACAAAGAAGATCAATTGATTTTCTGACCTGTGTTGCAGTTACATGAGGTCTTATTTTTTTTGCTATTGCCAAAACGTCAATAGGAGGTTTTTCTCTTACTAATAATTCGCGAACTACGCAGTGATACCATTCACTATAGAATTTGTATGCTTCTGTAGTAATGGTCGTTGTATTAAGCGGAGTTCTGATTGCTGACATCAAACCATAATAATAATTTTTCTCAATTGATGTCTTAGCTTGACAAAAAAATATAAGATAACTGAAAAATTCCTGTTCTTTGTCGTTTAGCTCTATTCCGCGCATAAGCCTGTCTATGCTTCTCAGGCCAATATTACGCTGGCCATCCATGACAAGTTTGATATAATTCGGGGATGGGAATCCAAGTTCTCTGGCCATTATACGGTGAGAATAATTTTTCCGGGTCTGACAACACCATTCAAAATAGTTGCGCAGATAAATTCGAAAATCATTATAAGTATAAATATTTGGCTGCGTGACTATTACCACTGGAATAATTACTCCATGCAAAATAAACTAATTACACTTTATAAATATAATTATTATATGGAAAAAAAACTTCAAAACTTAATAAAGTGTTCATAAATAAACAAACAGATAGTAATATCAATGTGTTATAATGTTTGATCGAGTAGAAGAAATTGAATAAGTGTTCAATTTTGGTAATAAAAAAGGCCGTTTTAACGGCCTTGAATTTTCTTAATGGAGCTGAGGGGGATCGAACCCCTGACCCTCAGACTGCCAGCCTGATGCTCTCCCAGCTGAGCTACAGCCCCTTTTTTTAAGTTATATCAATTTACTTTAAGACACCTATCCAAGTCAAATAATAAAATATTTAGTTTCTTCTTATTTTTCTACGTAATTGATATTTATTAAAAAACACAGTATACTTTTAATATAAATTCAACATGAATATTTTGTTTAATGACACTTAATAAACAGTTATTTATCATCAATAAATCTGGATTGTTATGAGAGGGAAAAAAATAGCACTTCATTTAATTACACTAATTGTTTTTGTATTTACTTTACATATAAATGCAAGTCAAGCTGTAAATCACACTCCTGAATCTTCAGAAAAAAAGACACATGTTTCTCAATCACCTGCAATGGATCCAAATTTAATCCTTGAGAAACTTATAAAAGGAAATGAACGCTTTGCAGAGGGACTTCTTGTACATCCGCATCTTGATGAACATACGAGAATTAAAACTGCACGTGATGGACAGAAACCACTGGTTTCGATTTTAAGCTGTTCTGACTCAAGAGTGCCTACCGAAGTAATCTTTGATATGGGAATAGGTGATATTTTTGTTATACGGGTTGCCGGAAATATTGCTGACAAAAGCGAAATAGGTTCACTTGAATATGGCGCAGGTCATCTTGGAACAAAGCTCATTATGGTACTTGGACACACAAAGTGCGGAGCAGTTACTGCTGTCGTAAAAGGGGATGAAATAACAGGAAATATAATGAGCTTTGTTGACAATATAAAACCTGCCGTAGATGCTGTCCGCAGACAGTCAAAAGGCACATCACCTGAAGATCTTATTTTTAATTCTGTCAAGGCAAATATATGGCAGTCTATAGAAGATATTTTAAAACAAAGCTCTACAATTCGTTCTCTTGTAAAATCTGGAAAAGTGAAAATAGTAGGTGCCATTTACGATATAGAAACCGGAAAAGTAACAAATCTTGGTACACACTGGCGTCAGGAGCAGATTTTGCGGGCGTATGCAAAGTGATTAAATAACATATAGTAAAATATTTTATCTATTTTGCGGCAATCAACGCTTCTGCGAGCAATAAATCCTCAACTGTAGTAATCTTGAAATTATTGGGATCGCCCCAGGCGATTCCTGCATCAAAACCTGCTTTCTGCATAAGCATTATTTCATCTGTTGGAATAGGATCTTCAGATTTTAAAGTATTAAATGTATCAAGTAACTGCTGGCGAATAAAAAACTGCGGGGTTCCTACTCTGACAAGCTTTTCCCGATCTGCAGTTGCGCCTGCTTTATCTCCGCTGAAATATCGAATCGTGTCAACCACTGGCGTAGCAGTAAATACACAGTTGTATTTGTCAGCTTTCTCAATAATGGAATCGATTATTTTAATACTCACAAATGGCCTGGCGGCATCATGAACAAGTACATACCCGGCATCAGAAAATATGACACCATTCCTGACTGATTGCCAGCGCTCAGTTCCACCAATTACACATTTTATCCGTGAATCAGAAAAACGGGAGCTGGTTTCATCAACCATACTCTGCGGAACCACAAGTATTACTTGTCTTATGGCAGGATGTTCAAGAAATGTGTCAAGACTCCATGAGAGCAAGGGACGGCCTCCAAGTGGAACAAATGCTTTTGGCGTTGAAAAACCAAGCCTGGTTCCGGAACCGGCAGCAACAATAATTGCATCCGCAGTAATTGACATATGATTTATCCGTATAGATTTCTGTAGATATTAAAAGAAACAATATTATCAACCCGGAAAACACTAACTGAGATTCCGGGTCAATATATGAATAGACAACTGAATTTATAACCATCGTTTACCGGAAGAATAACTATTTTGAACCGAATTTACGTTCAACAAGTCCGTTGACTTTCATTGGCAGACCAAAAAGTCTGATAAAACCGGTTGCATCTTTCTGATCATACAATGCAGTATTTGTAAACGATGCAAGATCTTCAAGATATAGAGATTTTTCTGCTTTTGAGCCTGCGGCAACAATATTGCCTTTGTAAAGCTTAAGTTTTACTGTGCCGGTAACATTCCGCTGTGTTACATCAACAAATGCATCGAGTGCGTTTCTTAATGTTGAGAACCACTGGCCGTTGTAGACAAGTTCTGCATAACGTATTGCAAGTGTCTCTTTCATGTGACTTGTATCTTTGTCAAGTACAAGACGCTCAAGCTCACGATGTGCGAAATAAAGCATTGTCCCTCCGGGAGTTTCATATACACCACGGGACTTGATACCGACAAGACGGTTTTCCACCATGTCAACATGTCCTATCGCATGCACTGCTCCTATTTCGTTAAGCTCTTTAAGCATTTCAACGGGAGAAAGTTCTTTGCCGTTGACAGCTACAGGTATTCCTTTTTCGAATGTGATTTCAACATATTCTGCACTGTCCGGAGCTTTTTCAATAGTATTTGACAATGTATAAACATCATCTGCAGGCTCATTCGACGGGCTCTCAAGCATTCCGCCTTCATGGCTGATATGCCAGATATTGCGGTCTTCAGAGTATATTCTCTTCTTCGACTGTGAAATAGGAATATTGCGTTCTTCCGCATAAGCAATGCAGTCTTCACGAGACTGCATTTTCCAGAGTGGATCTTTCCATGGTGCAATGATCTTGAGTGACGGATCAAGTGCCATAATAGTAAGTTCGAATCTGACCTGATCGTTTCCTTTACCCGTTGCGCCATGTGCTATGGCTGTGGCACCTTCTTTATGAGCAATTTCTACAGCACGTTTTGCAATGAGCGGGCGTGCAAAACTTGTTCCCAGAAGATATGAACCTTCATAAACAGCGCCGGCTTTAATAGTAGGATATATATAATCAGTTATGAATTCTTCTGTCAGATGTTCAATATAGAGTTTTGATGCGCCGGTTTTAAGCGCTTTCTCTTCAAGTCCTGTAAGTTCGTCTTCCTGGCCAAGATCTGCACACACTGCAATTACCTCGCAATGATAGTTTTCTTTAAGCCAATGTATCATAATTGATGTATCAAGGCCTCCGGAATAGAGCAGTACAACCTTTTCCATTTGTCATTATCCTTTATTAATTGTTAATTCTTGTTTTTTCGTAAAGTTGATTTCTTCTTGACATCAGATTTAACTTCAGTGTCAACCATTTCGCCAGTGCAGGAGAACTCACTGAGTGTTTTTTCAAAGATTGATACCGCTTTGTCAATATCATTATCTGTAATAACCAGTGGTGGTATGAAACGTATCGTATGGTGACCGGCTTTAATTAAAAGCAAGCCGTTGTCTTTGCATTTGGCAACAACTGGCAGAGGGTCTATTGACAGTTGAACACCAACAAACAATCCTGTTCCACGAACCTCTTCAATGCATGGAATTGTTTCTTTCAATGTATTGAGTTTCTTTTTTAGATATTGTCCCAATCTGCGGACTTCTTTAAGAAATGATTTATCTGAAACAATTTTAAGCAGTTCAAAACCAAGGGAACAGGCAAGCGGATTTCCACCAAAAGTGGTTCCGTGATCTCCAACAGCCATCTTTTCCACAGCTGTTTCTTTACAAAGTACAACACCTAACGGCAGGCCTCCGCCAACAGGTTTTGCAAGTGTCATGATATCAGGGATAACATTGAATAGTTCATATCCCCACAAATGCCCGGTACGTGCCATTCCACACTGGATTTCATCAAATATAAGAAGAATCTCAAATTTATCTGCATATTCACGTAAAAATCGCAGGAATTCTGCAGTAGCAGAATTAACACCGCTTTCCCCTTGAATCGGCTCTATAAAAATAGCGGCAAATTGATGCTGAGATAAAATTTCTTTCGTCTTTTCCATATCATTAAAAGGCGCGTAATGGAAACCATCTAGGATCGGTTCGAATCCCTGATGAAAAACAGGTTGAGCTGTTGCACTTAATGCACCATAAGTCCGGCCATGAAAACAATCTGTAAATGACAATATGTGATATTTGTCACTTGATATTAAATTACCACGCTTGCGCGCGAATTTGATTGCAGCTTCGTTTGCCTCTGTACCGCTATTGCAGAAAAAAACCTTATCTGCAAAGCTCTTTTTAAGCAGCAGCTCTGCCAGCTCAATCTGTGGTTTATTAAAATAAAGATTTGACGTATGCAGTAGGCTTGCCCCTTGTGTCTTTATTACTTTTTCAAGTGCCGGATAAGAATATCCAAGTGCGTTGACTGCAATACCAGAACCAAAATCGAGGTATTTTTTGCCGTCTTCATCGAAAAGATAAACACCTTTACCCTTAACAAAAGGAGCACCGGTTCTTTTAAAAACCGGAACAAATAATGAATTAAGATCTTTTTTCATATTTATCCTGTTTTGTTTATTTGAAAATGACTGTGCCGATTGACGTATCGGTAGTCAGTTCATTTCTCAGTGTTGAGCTGTCTTTCCAGCCGCATATATGTACTTTACCAACTCCACGGTGTACTGCTTCAGCAGCAGAGCGCAGCTTGGGAATCATTCCACCTGTAATATGACCTCGTGTGATCAAATCTTCAATCTCCGAAGTATGAATTTCTTTTTTTACAGAGTTATTGATAAGAACTCCCGGGACATCAGACACAAATATAAGGTCATCGGCTTTAATTGCCATGGCAAGTTCGCTTGCTGCAAGATCTGCGTTTACATTGTAGATGCATCCGGAACTGTCACGGGAGACAGGGGAGACTACAGGTACGATTCTGTTTGTTCTGAATATGTCAATGATAGCAGTGTTTACATTGTCTATCTGTCCGACAAAACCTATATCCTGTCCGTGAATAAGCATCTTTGATGCATTAAACAGATTGCAGTCAACACCGCTGATGCCAGCAGTCTGGACACCTTTTTTTAAAAGAGCATTTACAATTCTCTTATTTACATCACCGGAAAGTACCATCTGTACAACGGAAACCATCTCACTGTCAGTTACACGCATACCCTCAACAAATGCAAATTCTTTATTAAGCAGTGCCAATTGGCGTGCAATGTCTTTACCGCCGCCATGAACTACAATTGGAAAGGCATCTGAAGTCAGAGTGTTAATACTCTGACCAAGTTCACTTAACAACCCTTCAGCATCAACCGTAGAACCACCGATTTTTATGCATACAGTTCGCATTAAAATGAATCCTCTCTGCAAAAAACAGCAATAATCAGAAAACTTTAAACAGGTTAAAATAATACATGCTCTCATTGATCTGATCAACAAAGTTATCTCTATTCAGTAAAAAACTTATGATAATATTGATATGAAATATAGAATAAATTTATATCTGAATTAATTTAAGTTAAATACTTTAAATATCTGTGATTAAACTAATTGATTGAATTTTATATGAAAAGCAAAGGCCCCACATAATAAATAAAGTGTTCTCTATCCTTGAATAAGTTAATTATAATGATATAATTGAACTGCACACTGCTCTAAGATTTATTTATTACACAGTCAGTAATTGTTCCGGAATTTTTAGAATAATGCATTAACAATCTCTATTTAGTCATATCAAAGTATCTGGTTTAATTTTGAAAGGTATACATAGTGGATATATTTGTTGCGAGGCAGCCGATTTTTAATGAAAAAAAAGAGGTTGTTGCGTATGAATTATTGTATCGGAACAGCCGGATAAATAGTTTCGATACGGGCATTGACAGTGATACAGCAACATCGACACTGATAACTAATTCGCTTCTTGAGCTTGGTCTTGACACGTTGACTCAAAAGAAAAAAGCTTTTATAAATTTTACATTTACTCACCTTAAAGATGAAACACCGTTACTTTTTTCAAAAGATTCATTAGTAGTTGAAATACTTGAAGATATTGTTCCAGATGAAAAGCTAATTGAAATCTGCAAAAATCTGAAAAAAAACGGTTTTATACTTGCTTTGGATGATTTTGCAGCTGAAGATATAGTCAGATATGAACTGCTGTATCCATTTCTGGATATTATTAAAGTTGATTTTATGAAATGCTCTCCCACTGAACAGGGGCGTATTGTAAAAGATTTACAAAAACACAAAATACGATTTCTTGCTGAAAAGGTTGAGAAGGAGTCTGAGTTTGTCAGTGCCGCGCATCAGGGCTATTCACTGTTTCAGGGCTATTTTTTCAGTAAACCGATTATTGTTGATGGTAAAACTATTACACCATCCAAATTTGCTCAGTTTCAGCTTTTAAATGAGCTTGCAAGACCGGAACCTGATGTAAATGTACTCTCACAGATCACACAACGGGATCTTTCGTTATCATATAAGATTTTGCGGCTTGTAAACTCAGTAGCTTTCAGACATAGATCAGAGATAAAATCAATCAAGCAGGCGCTGGTTTATCTTGGACTTAGAGAAGTACAGAAATGGTTATCATTTGTAATTGTACAGGATCTCGGGGCAGATCAGCCTGACGAGCTTGTATGGTTAGTATTTGTACGTGCAAAGTTCGGAGAACTGATAAGCAGGGTGGTGGGATTAAAAGAGCGGGAGTCCGAGGTGTTTTTAATGGGGCTTTTTTCGTGCATTGATGTGTTTTTTAAAAGACCACTTGAAGAAATAATTATGCAGCTGCCGCTTGCAAATGATGTAAAAGATGCATTACTTGGAAAAGATAATTATCTGTCAAAGATACTTAATACTATTTTATCCTATGAAAAAGGTGAGTGGAATACGTTCTCAGAAATTTCATTGCAGATTAAACTCGAACATGAAAAGGCTGTTGAACTTTACATGGAGGCGTTGAGCTGGGCGAATCAGATTAAGAATGATACAGCAAAACGTTGATAAATATATAGAACGTGATTAATCAGACGATAACAGCAGACATTGAATTATTATTTGTATTGTGCTACTGTTTATTGATTCATCTTGAACTTTTTATTTCAGCTATACAGAAAAGGCGTACATCTTTTTATTAGAGTACGCCTTTTCTGTTAAAAAAATAAATACTAATTAACAGTCAATACTTTTACTCCATCCGTGGCATTCCCTTTAGGAATATAACCGATTGCACTTGTATTGTCTTTAATGTAAGAAGTCATCTCTTCAGCAGTTTTTTTCACTATTGGCGCAGAACCTCCTCCACGTATCTGCTGAGCAAGCCAGAATGACTTGTAATCTGCTATTTCCATTCCGACAACTTCCTTCAAAAATGAAATTGTCGTAGCGTTATCCATGGATAGATTTACAGTCTCCACTTTTACAGAACCGATATTATCCATTTTTCCGGTATAGAGACGCTTAAGATCAGTTGTTGATGCGGTTGTCAATGGACTGTCCTTATGGACAATTACAATATACTCTCCACAAATTGCCACACCGGTTATACACCAGACCATTATTGATGCCATAATCCATTTCATAATATATTCCTCCTAAAATGCTATGTAAAATTGTGCACCGATTCCTGGAATTTCACCCAATTTGTCAGGGTCTGGCTGTGGCATGTCAATTTTTGTAAAATTGTATTCCAGTTTGATGCCGTAATTAGTAAATGCTCTCAGATTAACACCACCCATGAATTTATGATACCCTTTGGATGTCACCATACCATTGTTATTGGGATTGTCGATTGGATCATAATACTTTACACGTTCATAGTATGCATATGGAGTCACTTTGAAATTATCACTTTTAAATACATCTGCAGAACCCATGACATATGTACCAAGAATTCCACTGGTGGCATGATCTTTAAGAAAATTATCCATGTGCAGATAATTAATCTCTGATTGAATTGTAACTTGCCATTTACTTAAACGAATGTCAGCACCGACAATTTTTTCACGATATTGAACAATTGTGCTGTCTATGTAAACAGATTCAGAAATAGTATTTGTAAAAGTCGCATCTGTGAAAGTCATTGTGGTAATGGAGGATCTCAGTTTTGTATTGATTCTTCCTGTATAGCCGCTTATACCTAAATTTAATTCGTCAAGTAATGGAAGTCCGAATCGAAACTGACCTCCGACAGAAATATCTGCCGGTTTGTATAGACTCTGATTATCCCGTCCGGAAGAGAGATAAATTGAGTAGGAGAGATCTGCATCACCTGCAAAAATCTTACCTTCCTCCATAATACCAAGTTGTGATTTTGGATATATTTCATCGTGACTATATTCTGTGGGCTGGAGAATTGTCATAATTACAGGTGATCCATGATCGACATTCCATACCCCTGCAGGTGTGATGAATTTACCGAAAGAAAGGTTCATGTAGCGGTTAAGATAGACTGAAAACAGTGCTCTTTCAACAGAAAATGAGCCCCATTCATAATTTACAATACCTTTTTGAATCTTGTTTTTCGGAGTTACCTTTGCTACTGCCCATACTGAATCATAAAACGGTTGAATTATGAAACGGTTACCGGCTGTATTCTGATAATCAGCCGGTTTATCCTGAAAACTTAACTCAGTCAGGAAGCGCAGTCTGCTGTTAGGCTGAAAACTTCCATACAGGTTGACATGATCAAGACCAAAATATGTCTTCTCGTCCATTCTGTCAATTCCCATGGAGAATGAATTATCCTTTGGAAAGTACTTTGTAATTGACATATCGGCAAACCCGTAGAAATTAAATTTATCTACTTCTGCATTGGAACATAAATATAATGTCATGACGACAATTAGAAATTTAGCTTTCATTACGACTCCTTTTTCCATTAAAATCATTTTTTAAATTTTAAATAAAATTCCTTATAACAAACTGCAAATTGAGTATATACAGATTTTATTTTCTCCTTTCGATTTTGATAATCGGATGAATTTATTTCCATATTTGATGTATTCAATGAAATCAAACCTTGAATTTCGTAATCAGTTCACTCAGACCATTTGCAATTTTAACAAGTGACTCGGTACTGTTTTTAATCACTGAAATGCGTTCTTCAGTTTCATGTGCATTACGATCTACATCAACAACTAACCCTGTTATTTCTGCAATGCGTCCTGCAGACGATGTAACATTCTTTGCAATTGCATTAGCCGCAGTGTTTGATTCGGTCATCTTTTTGGAAATTTCCTGAACAGTTGCGCTTTGTTCTTCTACCGAATTTGCGATGGTTTGTGAGATTGAATTTATTTCTTCAATCACCTCTGAAATATTCTGTACTGTTTTAATTGAAATATCTGAACTGATTGCCATTTCTTCAATCTGCTTGTGTATCTGTGTTGCGGAGACCGATGTCTGCTTTGCAAGTTCTTTAACTTCACGTGCGACTACAGAAAATCCTCTTCCAGCTTCACCGGCATTTGCAGCTTCAATTGTAGCATTAAGAGCAAGAAGATTTATTTTATTTGCAATTGAAGATATAATGTCAAGTACTTTCCGGATCTCGGATGATGCGTTTTTCAGCCGTTCCATTTGACTGAATGCACTATGAGCCTGTTCATTCGCTTTTGTTGAGATAACCAGCTCGTTTTGACAATTGCTTGCGATTTCATTAATTGTTGAACTCATCTCTTCTATTGATGTTGCGACTGAATTTACAGAATCTGACATATTATCTGCTGCAATGGAAATTGAAGACAGATTTTCTTTTGCTTCTGTCGCACTGTTTGCAGATTCAGTGGATTTTGATGTAACAATCTCAGTGTTCTTAATAATTGAATCTGCCATCTGAGAAAACTGGTTACTTTCTTCTGCAATTGTGTTTGAATATTCTTTCATTTTAATAATCATCCCTGTGAGAGATGAAATAGTCTGATTTACAGCAGCAGCAATCCGTGATGTTTCGTCTGTAGAGTGAACAACGCATTTCTGAGTCAGATCACCGTTTCCAAGTGCAGTTACTATTTTTGCAATTACCTGAAGCGGCTGAATAATTCTTTGAACCAGCAATGTTGTAAATAATACTGCAACAATAAGAAAAATCAGTGAAATAACAATTGTTCCTATGATTATGCCGGAAATGGTTTTCTTTAACGGATCAAGTGATATTCCGACAATTACTGTTCCATAACTTGACTTTGCAGTTCTTATTTTTGATGATTTCTCTATAAAGTCTTTATTGATTATTATCAAAGTATCAATTATAGTACGTGTTGAATCTATTTTGTAATTTTTGGGATTATAAGCATTAAGAAGTTCATTTTTTTCATCAAGAATAATTATATATGATATCTGTTCTTTGTTCTTAATAATTTCATAAACCTGTTTGATTGCACCAAAATCACCTGCCTCGAGTGCAACACCAAATCCATATGAAAGTAAATCAGCAGTTATATCAATCTCTTCTGCAAGCGTTCGTTTTAATTCTACTGATTTATTCTGAGGAAAATAAACTGAGACAATAATGCCTATTGCCATAATGATTGATACAGGAATAACCATTATTTTGCTTTTTATACTGCTGTTTATTTTATTCAATATTTTCATATTATTTACCAGATATTTAATCCTTAAAAGGTTGTGAGACAATAATGTTATTTATCAACTCATATTTCTATTTAAAAAAAATAAAGTATGATTTACATTTTCTGGATCTTATCATTTTTATTAATGTTTTGCAATTAAAAAATGAATTATAAGCTTGCATAATTCTTTTGCACTGCGGATAAAAATAAACACGTATAGTAAGAATGTATTATTACCGGATGTAATTTTAATTAACTGACAGTACCATTATCTGCAAAATAACATATTGACTTTTAATATAATTTTATGTAAAAATTAGATTACTATTTGATAAAATGATGTAAAATTACTAAATTTATTAAAGTCAATATTTATTAAATGTAAAAACTTTTGCACAATACTATTTTATTAAAAGAAAATTAACCGAAAGACTTTTTTTGTGCATATACCCGGATATACAATATCGCTTTTGTTCTGGATTCTTCCAGTCTGCGGAATAATGTTTTTTTTGATTAATAGAAAATTGCTTTCACCTGAAAAATGGTTTGCACTTTTTGCGACAATTGCAATTTTATCTTCAGTCGGTATTACTCTGGATCTCCTTTATGCACATCGCTTCTTTATTTTTAATAATCCGGAATCGATCTGTGGTATTTTAATAAATAAAATACCTGTTGAAGAGTTTGTTTTTTATATCACCGGATTCTGGTTTATCTTATTTGTCTATGTTTTCTGTGATGAATGGTTTTTAAGTAAATACAATGTCCCGGATGAAGATTACGCCAGGTATAGAGCTGTTTTGAAATTCAAATTCGTACTGCATTTAAAAAGTCTATGGATAGTGCCTGTTCTTATTGTTATTGGCACTTTACTTAAGAGAATGATTAATCCTGGCGGAGACTTTATTCCCGGCTATTTTTCTTTTCTGGTTATTGTTGCCTACGTACCGGCATTTCTTTTTTTTAATGTAACAAGATATTTTGTAAACTGGAGATCATTTTTATTCAGTATGATGCTTACAATAATTATATCCATTACATGGGAAGTTACTTTGGCAATTCCAAATGGCTACTGGTTATATAATAAAGGGGCAATGCTTGGAATATTTATAAAAACATGGCATGATTTACCTATTGAAGCTGTAACAGTCTGGGTATTTTCGACTCTAATAATACTTGTATATGAATTTCTGAAAATCTGCTATTTTACACCTCAACCATCAGTACCAGGATATAGAATTCTGCTAAAAATGGGAAAAGAAAGCAAACATATTTAAAATTAATACTAAATTGTTATTCTGTAAAAATTAAATAGTTTTCATTCTGTTAAATAAAGGATAATCGCTGGTATTATCTAAGAAACTTTATATATATTAAAGCAATATATGTGAATCAGATGGTTGATGTAAATCCATTCCGGTCAATCAGCTTTTATTACAAATAAACAGGCTGTTTCCTATCTGTTAATATTTATCAACACCTGCTGATTAAGCATATATTAAAACACCTCTATTAAGGAGCACTTATTATGATACGTTCAACAATGTTGATAATTGTTGCAATTGCAGTGTCGCTTATAGCGCAGACAGATTCTGCAAGTACTGTCGCATCTGATGCGGTAACAAAGACAGCCGCAACTGAAGATCTTGCTATTGTAAAATCGATACTCAATCAGGCCGGTATTAAAGATCGTACCGCAGAAGAAGCTGCGGTAGTTGAAAATGGACGGGTAATATCGCTTGATCTTTCAAATAAGAATGTTGCTTCTGATGGTATAAACGCATTACCTGCAGACATCAGCAAGCTCTCGGCACTGAAAATACTTCTATGCAAAAATAATATTATTTCAGAAATCCCGCCTGAACTCATGAAGTGCTCTCAGCTTGTAAAGCTTGATCTGAACAGTAATAGAATTAAAGAACTTCCGCTTGAATTTGGACAACTCAACAACCTTGTTGATCTTGATTTGCGTTATAACAGACTTGAAAGTCTTCCATATACAATTGGGAATATAAAAACACTTGAAATACTGCGCCTTTGGGGAAATTTGCTGACAACACTACCGGCACACCTTACACTCATAACATCGTTAAGAGAGCTGTATATTCGTGATAATCGTATCTCATCATTACCGGCTGACATAACTAAAATGAAATCACTGACCTATATTGACATTGTGGGAAACAGGCTTTGCAATGCAGATGCAGAGGTTGACAAGTGGCTTAAGACTAAAGATAAGGGCTATAAAATGGGTCAAAAATGCTGGTAGTAATACAAATGGATTAATCAATCAAATACCCCGTCAAACGGGGTATTTGATTTTAGTTCCGACTGTGATTGTGCTCTGAATTACTTCTGTTATTCTGGTTGTGATGATTGTTGTTATTATTATGGGTGCTATCAGGTTTGCTGTTATACTGCCGGTTATTTACATCTCCATTTCCAGACCGATATTCAGGTTTACGGTTATAGTGTTTATCATCCGGTCGATATTGAGGCTGATTATTGTAATGATGATTATCATTATGTCCACCAATTTCCGGTCTGTAGTGATACCTGTAAACTTTTGCCCCTGATGAATTATAACGATTGTATTCAGGACGATAGACGTAATAATATTTTTGTCCATAGTGCTTGTCACGAATTACTTCTCTTTGCCAGTGATTTGGCGCTCTTCTCGGGTGATAGAACTGGTGATTGTGATGGATTGCACAATTTGGTGAGCAATATCCATCAAGAATCATCCATGGTCCGAAACTCCAGAGATTTTGATGAATGTTAAAAAAAACCTGTCTATGTCTCAAAACATATCTTGCATTGTTTATAGACCATTGATATTCAACACTTCCTGTTCCGTTATCATGGATAACCTCATTTTCAAACCATGGATCACCGTAATCTTTATATGTGACATTATACTGCCTGTCCGGTCCATTTACACTCACACTTACCGATACATCTGCAAATGTCGCTAAAGGAAAAAGCATTCCTGCTGCTATCAGTAATACCTGTTTCATAAATATCCTCCTTTGTATAACTGTTATCGTTTGAACAGTAATTTGTTTTTCTGAATAATAGACGTATATTTTTCCAAAAAACGCTCATTTTAAATACGGATGATGCTTATAAATAAAGAATTATAATATGCGATATGCTAAAGAATTTTCACAGGCAAAGCACCAGTTATTATTTTAGGGTGATGAAAACTGTTGCCGAAAATGATATATGATAAAAATAGCTACGATTCTATACCGAATCTGGTTGCTGGGCATATTATCGATTCTGGCAATGTTAGGATATGTTTTTTACAGTTTAATCTGGATTGTAAGGGTGATGCAAAAAAAGAAAAACAGGTTATTTTTCATATTTCCATTAATTCTGGTACTTCTCATGAGTGGATGTTTCTGTGTATGGTATCTATTTTTTCCAATTCCAACTGAACATAAGCCGGTAAGTATTATAATCCCTAAAAATGCCTCAGTGCGTCAGATAGCAGACTCACTTCGACAACACAGAGTTATAACATCACAAAAAGCATTGCTTTTCTATTTGAAATTGTCCGGAATTGAAAAAAAAATTCAGGCAGGCAAAGCATCGTTTTTGACTGGCAACGGGGTAGCTCACGCAGCACGTCACATGATTAAAGCATTAACAATTGAGTACAGTGTGACTATTCCTGAAGGATTGACTATTGAACAAACAGCAAGAAAAATTCATGGTGCATTCAAGTCAATTGACACTACGGAGTTTATATCACTCTGTTATGACAGTGTATTTATTAAAAAATTAAAAGTCAATGCAGCAGCACTTGAAGGATTTCTTTTTCCTGAAACATATCGTTTTCCTGATGATGTCACAGCGCGGGGAATTATTATCAGAATGGTTAATTCTTTTGACAAGTGTTATAACTCCCTTGTACCGGATCCAAAAATCGTCTCAAAATTCAATCAGCTTCAGCTTATTACTGTTGCGTCAATTGTTGAGCGTGAGGCGACACTTGCATCTGAACAGCCGCGAATAGCAGCGGTTTTTCATAATCGTATCCGGATCGGATACCCGCTTGGTGCAGATCCTACTGTCAGATTCGCACTTAAAAAATTCAATGGCCCGTTGACTGTTTCTGATCTGAATACATCATCACCCTATAATACCCGCAAATATAAAGGTATCCCTCCTGGACCGATCTGTTCACCTGGAAAGGGTGCATTGCAGGCTGCACTTGCTCCGCTTGATTGTAAAGATCTTTACTTTGTGGCAAAATGGAATGGCAGCGGTGCACATGATTTTTCACTTTCTAATGAAGAACACAATAGGAAAAAATTACTAATTCGTCAATATAACGAACAGCGTTTGAGACAGAAGAAACAGAATGTACCTGTAAAGGATAGTAAATAATGATCAGTAGTATTCGGAATTCAATTGTTTTTGCGCTCTTTTTGTTTACATTTTCTTTTTCTGATGAAATGCTTCAGCCCAGGCGACTTGTTGATGCTCACACTGCAGGAGTATTGCCGCGGGCAAGTTTTGATTTTGACAGCCGTATTTTTTCAGCAGGTGATCCGAAGCTTGGAGCCGGTGTTGTGATGGGAATAGCTGTCGGGGTGACTAATAGATTAAATATTGGAATCAGTTATGGCGGTGAAGGACTCGTTGGAAGGGGAAATCAAGCCAAATTCAATCCGCTTCCTGGATGGCTTTTCAAATATCGTATTTTTGAGGAGAATTATTTCTGGCCGGGTTTCGCAATTGGATATGATCATCAGGGCTACGGTGGTATCGCAGATACTAACGAATTTGATTATCAGGGCTATATTTATAAATCGCCAGGCTTTTTTGTTGCTATGAGTAAGAATTATCTGCTTTTAGGAAAGTTCAGTTTGGAATACATGCAACTATCAACTATTCAATGGAAGACTACAAAACGGTTCACTGGCCAAACGCTACTGCAGGCATTGATCTTGCTTTAAATGAGGAACTCGCTGTTGTTTTTGAATACGATCTCAGTACGAATATTAAAGATATGCGTCATGGAAAGCATCATGTTTATGCTGAACCTCAGAACGGTTTTTTAAATGCCGGGCTGCGCTGGGCATTTACTCCAGGTTTTTTTATTGAATTTGATGCAAAGGATCTGCTGGAAAACCGTGTGAAGAAAAATGGGAGCACTCTTGGATGGAGCAGAGAGCTTAGATTTGTTTATTTCACGAATTTTTAATTACCATTATTGCCCGAATAATTTCCTATATTTAAATATGAAAAGGCTATTGATGAGGAATAAGTATAAATTTGAAATATACCCATATAGAAAAAAAGATTTAAAAAAATCAACAAACAAAGGTTGAAATTACTATGAAAATCATTTACATGTCTGTTATTACACTGTTCTCTGTATTTTTATTAACTGCTCAGGGTATGGAAGAAACTCTAAAAGCACCATCTTCTCCAATGGGGGAATCTGCTCCGGTTGATTCATCACAGAAGATTGCTGATATCATTGTTAATTCAAAAATCCCAGTTCTGGTTGATTTCTGGGCTGTCTGGTGCGGTCCATGCAAAATGCTTAATCCAATCATTAAAGAACTGGAAAAGGAATTTGATAAAAAAGTACTATTTCTGAAAGTAAACGTTGACATTCATCGTTCAATTGCAAATTATTTTAAAATAAATGCAATACCTGCAGTATTTATTATAAAGGATAAAACTGTTGTTAATATGCTGCCTGGTTTACAGACAAAAGAAGCGTATGTAAAGGCACTCAATGATGTGCTTACGGCTCAATCCAAATCAGATACCACGAAAAATGCTGTTAAATGAAGTCGCCTGAATTATTAGCTCCTGCGGGTACTTTTGAAAATGCTGAAGCTGCGTTCATTCACGGTGCTGATGCTGTCTATATTGGCATTGGTCAACTGAACCTTCGTGCTCACTCGCCGAATTTTACAATCGAAGATATTCCGGAACTTCTGAATCTGGCTCGTACAAATAATAAAAAAGTATATGCTGCGTTGAATTTAATGCCTGACCAGAGCAAAATAGCTGCTATAAAAGATGTTTTGAATCAACTTAAAGACAAAAACTGTGCACCGGATGCTTTTATTGTAAGTGACCCTGGCGTACTTGAATTATGTAAAAGTATTCTGCCTAATGTTGAGTTGCATCTCAGTACACAGACAGGAACATTCAATCTGATTTCACTTGACTTTTGGAAAAGACAAGGCGTAATTCGCGCGGTTCTTCCCCGTGAATTTACATTAGATCAAATACGGGAAGCATGTGAAAGCGCAATTATGGAAACTGAGATTTTTATTCACGGGGCGATGTGTGTGTCTATATCAGGCCGTTGTCTTTTAGGAGCATATCTGGGTGAACGACACCCTAACCGTGGTGACTGCCCTCAGCCGTGCCGGTACAAATACAGGCTGACTCATGTAAAAGAGAATGGTGATAGCGGAGAGTGGTTTGAAGCAGAGGAGAGCGATGACGGTGTATATCTCCTGAATTCGAAAGATCTTTGCACAATAGAAATACTGCCGCAGATAATTCTTACAGGTGTAAATTCACTTAAAATTGAAGGACGAAATAAAAGCGTTCACTATGTTGCTTCTGTTGTCAGAATTTATAGAGCCGCGATTGACAGCTGCATTAAGGACCCGCACAATTACAAGGTACTTCCAGAGTGGTATAAAGAACTTGATGCACTCGACCATCGGACATACACAACCGGATTTTACAATTGCGAAAAAGTTATTCAGGATGTTTTTACATCAAAGGCAGCAGTAAAAAGCCGCATAATCGGAACAGTTAAAGCAATTCTTCCGGGAGGATTGCCGGTTATAGATGTAAAAAACAGTTTTTCAGTAAATGAACCTCTTGAAATTATTCCCGTACAACAGTATGCATTACCTTACGCTATAGTTTTCAATAAAATTACAGATCTTTCCGGAAATCCATCCGACCGCGCACCATCAAGCCGCCTTATAATAGGGCATTCAAGCTGCTCTCTGCGTATTGGTGATATGATTCGAAAAGAAGTCTGAAAAGACGAACTTCTTGAACAGATAACTGTTTATTTAATAATCATAAATGTTGACTATGCGACTTATAAGACTATTATAGGTAGAAAGGCAGTAATTGGTATTGTTAATTATTAGTATATGTTATTTTATATGTATCATTATGAAAGAAACGACAGATAGTTTACATTTGTTCTGTTTGTTGACTTAAAATAATCAGTATCGATGAATTACTTACAATTGAGAAACTGGAGCGTTGAGTATGGCTTTTAAAATTCAAACCGGCATTAATATCTCTCATTGGTTAAGTCAGAGTTTACTTCATGGAACTGATCGTGAAGCTAATTTTACAAAAGATGATCTGCTTAAAATAAGTGATGCAGGATTTGATCATGTACGCCTTCCTGTTGATGAAGTACAGTTGTGGCTCGAAGACGGGTCTCCTGACAATCACGCGTTTGATATTCTTAATGAAGCAATTTACGGATGCACACGACAGAATATTCGCGCGATAATTGATATGCATATTCTTAAGTCGCACTATTTCAACGACAGTAAAGAACCTATGCTGTATTCTGATCAAAAAGAACTTGACCATTTTTGTAATTTATGGACACAGATTTCCAAACATATGAGAGAGTGGCCCACAGATTCTGTCGCATTTGAGATACTGAATGAACCCAAGGCTAAAAACTACAGCGACTGGAACAGGGTAAGTATGGAGGTCTTTAAAACACTACGTTCCCTTGAAAGTGAACGTACACTGATTCTTGGATCTAACTGGTACTGTAAAGCTGAAACTTTTGATGTACTTGAAATACCTGATGACTTAAATATGATGCTTACATTTCATTTTTATGATCCAATGCTTATTACGCATCATAAAGCAAGCTGGACAAATATCGGCTGTTATGATGGCCGGTTAAATTATCCCGGACTGCCTATTGACAAAGAGATATTTGAGAAAATTTCAGAACCGGTTAAATCTAAAATAAAAAATGAGAACTACTATTTCGATCGTGATACGATTGTTGAAAAATTGGAAAAGCCGCTTGAGGTCAGAAACAAAACAGGAAAAACTGTTTTTTGTGGTGAGTTTGGATGCATTAAGCACACACCTCACGAATTGAGCTGTAAATGGTACAGGGATATAGTTTCTGTTTTCAGGGAATATGACATCCCTTTTACTCACTGGGATCTCCATGGAATATTTGGTATTTTTGATAACACTCCAGATGAAAATGAAATTATAGGTATATTAAGAGGCTGTAAATAACCTGCAACTCATTTTTCGGCTCTATAATTAACTTCTTATGAGATAATTCAGCCGGAAAATGAGACTTCATGCAATAACCGCACACCCGCAGACGAATTATCCATGCTAAATGCAATAATTGTGAGCAGCAGAACTGGATTGATTACTATATTGTTAAGTAAATTATTCTGTTTTATATCAATTTATTACTGATTAAATTCGGCTTTTATCTGCTTGTTTAATTAAAATCTGTTGCTCACATAATAGCCGGGGGATATACTTAAATAAAGAGCATTTCGTAATAACAGGTAGATCGGCAGGGGTTTATATATCATGAAAAAATTACTACTGCTTTTACTACTTTTTCTATTATCAGCAAATCAATTTTCATGTACACGAAAAACAAATGCATTTTCACTGGAAGCAGATCCGACAGTGTTTTTAAGATGCTCAATTCATGGCAATCGGGCTGCGATCCCAAATGCTCAGCGATTCGGATTTTTTTCCAGTAAATTATGGCAGGATTACGAAGTTAATCTTAAGGAAGAAATAAATGTTTTCGGTGCAGTACCGGGGTATGTATTGTGGTATTTACAAATGGGTGAAAAACTTCCTGCTCAGGTTCTTGAATGCAATAAGCAGCTTGGCATTTACACTGTGATAAATCAGGATCTGAAAAATGATGAGTTTGATCCTGTAAAGAATCAGAATATTCTTAAAGAAATTGTTGATGGCAAATGGGATGAGTATTTTCGAAAACTTGCAAGACAGTCACGTGAACTTGATGTAAAGTTATACTACAGGTTTGGATACGAAATGAACGGCGACTGGTTCCCGTGGGGTAAGAAAAGTAAGTTGTTTGTAAAGGCCTGGAGACATACAAACAAGATATTTGAAAAGGAAAAAGCAGATAGTGTAATGTGGATTTTCAGTCCATCCGTAGTATGGGGTGAACAGTCATTTGAAAAAGATATAAAACCATACTATCCCGGAAAAGAATATGTTGACATTGTAGCACTTGATGGATACAATTTCGGCGACAGGCATGACCAGTATCATCAGTGGGAATCGTTTCATCAGGTCTTTGCTAAATCAGTTTCGGGGCTTATCAGCTTTGGTAAACCGATGTGGATCGCTGAAATCGGCTGTCCATCAGATCCACGCCGTCATTACTGGCTAAGAGATTTTCTTGATTTTTTTGATTCGAATAACTGTTTTGAAGTCTTTCTCTGGTTTAATGAGTCTAAACCTGGAGAGCCAAATTTCAGAATTGACGCTGATGATGAATCCCTCGATATTTTTCGGGCATGGGCTCAGAAAACCAATGGTATAGATGATAATAACAGCAATCTTGCAAGGGCAAGTTCAGAACATTTTAAGCATATGCAATAATTCCGATTCTTATTAAATCATTCATAACTTACAGAGTATGAATGATTTATATTACACTCACCTGCAATATGTCAATCATTTTTTCCTGTTGCTTAATTAAACTCAATAATGTAGTTTTTTACAATTGTTATTGATTTCAAATTCAATTCAAGTTAAGGGAATCCCGTGAAAACCGGGAGCGGACCCGCCACTGTAAATACCTTGAATGTGCGGTTGCCACTGTCCTCTTCAAAAAGGGATGGGAAGGATGCACAGGCTGATAGGGTAGAGCCAGGAAACCTGCTTGAATATTTAACTCACTATGGTCTTCGAGGACAGAGACTAAAGGGTATTTTCAATGTTTATAAATTCTGCGCATTTTAACCTCCATCATTTACAGCTCTCATGTACCTATGAAACCATGAGCGTGATTCTGTCATGACATACAAGAATAAATTTCCGTTCAGAATCGGTTCTACATCCTATGTTCTGCCTGATAAGATAGTCCCAAATGTTTTATTTATGTCAAGTATTGTTGATGATGTAGAACTCCTGTTTTTTGAATCAGTAAATAATTCTTCATTTTTGTCAAATGCTGAAGCGGACGAACTTGAAATTATTTCTAAAAACAGTGGAATAAGTTACTCGGTTCATTGTCCTCTTGATATTTCCGCAGGATTAAGTGATAAAATATCACAGGAAAGGTTTGTTTTTCAGATAGAACAGATTGTGAGAGAAACAAAAGCTCTTAGGGTAAGCGGATTTATTGTTCACCTTGATGGATTACCTGCGGTTTATACTGCTGATGAAGAAATAATGTGGACTGAAAATGTAAATAAAGTCTGCAGGAAAATATGTGCCATTGATAAAGTTGACACAAGTAAAATATGCATTGAGAATCTTTCCTATGATCCGCGCCTCAATTTCGATATCATAAGTAAATATGGATTCTCTGCGTGTATGGATATAGGTCATTTATGGATAAACAGGCACGATGTTGACACATATTGTAAACACCTGCTGCCATTGACAAAGATAATTCATCTTCATGGTGTGGCAGACGTCAAAGACCACCGATCACTTAAGGTAAATGATCAGCAGCAGCTTATGAATTTTATTGCAAATTATTTAAAGTCTTATACAAATGTCGTAACAATAGAAACATTTAAAAAAGATCCAACATTTGAATCATTGGAAATACTGAAAAAATTATGGGATCAATTACACTTGTAACCGGTGGTGTCCGCAGCGGGAAAAGTTCGTTTGCCCTTTCGTATGCATCAGAAAAGCGCGGTACAAAAACATTTATTGCAACTGCAATTCCTTTTGATGATGAAATGAAGGCAAGAGTTGACACCCACAAAAAAGAACGCGGTGAATCGTTTATTACAGTTGAAGAACCGTATGATTTGTCACAAGCTGTTCTTTCTGTCAAAGAGGATATAACTATTGCAGTTATTGATTGTCTTACAGTATGGCTTGGAAACCTATTTTACAAATACGACAGTGACATGGGTAAAATAAAAGCTGCAATTGACAATTTTGTCAATGCGCTCCAGAATTGTCATGTAGAAATAATTATGGTGACCAATGAGGTCGGGTGGGGGATTGTACCGGAGAATAAAATGGCACGTGAATTCAGAGATTGTAATGGTTTTTTGAATCAGAGAATAGCAAAAATAGCTGACCATGTTATCCTGTGTGTCAGTGGAATACCTGTAACAATAAAATAATCCTAAATTACGCAGTTGAGCTTGCGCAGAGCGCCACGATTCAATTGCGGATTTCAGGATAATAGAAACGGAAAATATACAAATGAATTCAGTACAACCAGTTGATCGTAACAGTGAGCTTGCAGGAAAAATAAGGGAGCATCTGGATGACTTGACAAAACCTAAAGGCAGCCTCGGCATGCTTGAAGAGTTTGCACTGCAATATTGTCTATGCAAAAACGATATACATGCCAAACTAAACAAAATGGGAATATTTACATTTGCCGCAGATCATGGAATCACCGCACAGAATGTCTGTCCATATCCAAAAGAAGTGACATTTCAAATGGTCGCAAATATTGCACATGGAGGGGCCGCAATAAGTGTCATGTGTAAAAACGCAGGTATAGATCACAGCGTTGTTGATATGGGTGTTGATGCAGATGTTGAGTACACGGCAAAATTAATTAATTGTAAAGTCGCGCGCGGTACTGAAGATTTCAGCACAGGTTGTGCCATGACCACAGCTCAATGTGAAGCAGCATTACAACATGGTAAAAATATCGCAGCAGTCTCTGATTCAGATCTCCTTGGTATTGGCGAAATGGGAATAGGAAACAGCTCCTCAGCATCTGCAATCTACTCCATGCTTCTTGGACTTGATCCATATCGCACAGTAGGTGCAGGAACCGGCTCTGCGGGACCCATGCTTGAGCATAAGAAAAATATTATTTCCAAATCTGTTGCAATGCATCTTAAAGAATACGACGGGACGCCATTTGATGTATTACGGAGAGTTGGCGGATACGAAATTGCCGCAATGGCAGGCCTCATTATCGGCGCTGCCGCAAAAAGAGTTCCGGTTGTGGTTGATGGTTTCATTTCAGGATCAGCTGCGCTTGTCGCAATGAAAATGAATCCGTCAATTGTTGACTATCTGTATTTCTCCCATGCTTCTGCAGAACAATTTCATAAAGCATTTTTTGAATTTGTCGGGCTGCGGCCGATTCTTTCGCTTGACATGAGACTTGGCGAGGGAACAGGAGCTGCAATTGCAATGCAGATTATTAAACAGGCAATGAACTGCTATCATGAGATGGCAACATTCAGCGGTGCCGGAGTTTCAAAAGAAAATTAATATGATAAGTAAATGTATTTCTGCAATCCGGATTCTTACTGTTATTCCGGTCCCGGGAAAAGATACCGCGGTGATCTCGTCATCACTGCCTTTTTTTCCGTTTGCCGGATTAGTACTTTCGATTTTGACTTATGCAGTTTATATAATTACAAGTAATTATATTGACATTACGTTTTTGTCAGGTATCATCATTGCCGGGATACTTTACATATCAACAGGCGGTCTGCATTATGATGGAATTGCGGATATTGCCGATGGATTCGGCAGTGGTAAGAAAAGAGAAAAAATCCTTGAAATTTTCAAGGATTCACGACTTGGAACATTCGGTGTTTCAGTGCTTATATTCGATATACTTTTAAAAGTTATCCTGTATTCATGGTATTGCGAACACAAACTAATAATTATAATTATTGCAAGTCTTGTATTGTCAAGATCATTTCAGGCGCTGACACTGGTATTTACTGAATCGGCGACTCCCGGCAGCGGCATAGGATCTGCATTTTGCGACAAAAAGAGAAGATTACCTGTTGTAATTTCAACACTGGTTGTAATTTCGTGCTGTCTTCTTATTGTAGAAAATCCTCTTCCTGTAGTAATTATCATTGCGACTTCACTTGCCTGCGTTACGATATTCATTACAATATGTATAAAAAAAATTGGCGGTGTAACAGGCGATTGTATTGGTGCTGTCAATGAAATTACAGAAATCAGCATACTTCTGACCGCTGTCTTTTTTTCACATATGATAACTTTAAGGCCTTTTACCGGATTTTTGAGCAGATAGATATCTACTCATCTCCAAAGTATGACAAACCGGACAAGCCGGATTTTTCTGTTTCTTTGGTTATTTATCTGATTGTTGAGTAAGTTTAATAACAAATTAATAAAAAAGGGCTTGAAATCAGTGTTCCACAGAAACCGGCGAATCCTGAGGAGACAACTGTCCAAAATAATCATACCTGACACCATCAATTATTTCTGCAAGTGCATGATCGAAGTATCTCATATCAACTGATTGCGGAATGATATTAAATGCCTTGTTGTCAATTATGTTTTTATCTGTTTCGTTACTGACAATTAATAATACCGGTTGAGCCTGTGCCGTAAGCAGAGTCAACGAATCATTTTTTCGTCGTGTTATATCAGTCAGGGAAGAAAGTTCCTCAGCTGACTGATTTTTTGAGTACCATACAAATATTATATCAAACATTTCATGCAGTTCGTTTTTGTCGATCGTATGGAATTCCTGTACTGTAACACCCTCCTGACGAAGATATAAAAGAGGAGGTATGAAATAGACTTTGTCAATATTTATTACAGCAATTTTAAGGCATGAAAAATTCTCAATTTCACTTTTAAATGTCATAAGTTCGGATTGGTCCAGCTTCAAAAACTTCTGATAAAATTCAATATCTTTTAAAATTTCTTTGATAAATGATTCATTAAAACCTGCTGGTAGACGGGCTTTTACGAATAATTCATTATCAACAGGACTTACAAATTCATCGCACTCCTGTCCAATCATAAGACTTTTTACAAGAGATTCTGCAATTCCAATATAAAAACCTATCTGACTTTCTTCAATCATATCATCTGCATAAATTCGAAACTTTTCTTTTTTAGCAATACCTCGTGTAATACAAACAGGGATTTTCCATTTGTCAAACAATGCGACTGTGTAGTCAATGTGGGTAATTGACATAGCTTTTTTCTCTTCACTTATAAAGTCAGACGCATTATCAGCAGTATTATTAAGAAGACAGGATAGCACCTCGGGGAAATATTCATCCATCAGAAGAATTCCCAGATCGTGAAGCAGACCGCTTAGAAATGCATCATCTCCATTTACAATTTTTCCACGTCTTGCTATATGTTCTGCAATTATTGCACATGAAATGCTGTGAAACCAGAAACCTGTGCGGTTGAAACCTGCATTATGGATTTTTTTATCAAAAAGATCCATGACAGCCATACTTATAACTATTCGTTTTGTTTCGCTGAATCCTATTCGTACAATGGCATCATGAATTGAGCTTATCCTTCTGTTAAGGCTTGCAAAAAAAACTGAATTTGCCATTCTTAAAATCTGCGCACTAATTGTAGGGTCTGAAATGATCACCTGTGAGAGCTGTTTTGCACCGGTATTATCATTATTTGACAAACTCATAACTTTAGTTGCAGTAAAAGGAAATGCGAGAAGTTTTGAAACCCTGTCTGTCATGAATTCAATTTTCTTCAAAGGCAGCTCATCTTTACTAAACAAGAAAGAACAGCTGTCGGGAGTCTGTTCGGCAGGTTTACTGTCATCAATTAATTTTTTGTTAAGATACTTTTCAATACTATTAATAATTATTGAAAATTTCAGCGGACGGGCAATGTAGGAATTTATCCCTGTCTTTCTGTAATTATTATAAACCATCACGTTAACAATATCACCAAAACCTATTATTGGAATTGATGCAAATCTTTTATGTTTTCTGACCAGTTCTATAAAGCGAAGCTGATCTTTACATAATGGCGGCATTTCCAAAAACACAACTTCCGGTGCATATTGGAGAAGCTTTACATAAAATTTCAAGGATGGATTGAATTGTATGACCACAAAATGATTCTGATTGAATGCAGTCTCCAAAACATGAGATTCATGTATATTTGAATCTGATAACATTAGTGTGATCATTATATTCCTGTAACTCTGCACCCTGAATCATTTTTAATCTATAATCCAAGTTTTTCTTTTAATGCTTCCGGAGTAAATGGCTTTACAAGATAATTGTTTGCACCTGATTTCAGAGCGTCAACAACCTTTGTCTTTTCAGATTCAGATGTACACATGATAATCTTGACACCTTGATACTTGTTTTCCGACCTTACTTTACGTAAAAGTGTGATGCCATCCATTACAGGCATATTCCAATCAAGCATAATCAGATCAATAGGCATATTCTCAGTAAGTTTTTTATATGCTTCCTCACCGTCACCAGCCTCAATGACATCATTAATACCCAATGAATTGAGTTGGGTTTTCTGAATACGTCTCATTGTTACTGAATCATCAACTAACAAAACTTTCATCTTGAATATCTCCTGTTATTTGGTTTTCAGTGTAACTTCCATTGAAAAAAAACCTAAACTTGACGAAAAAGGAACTATAATTGTCGGAGTTCCTGTCTGACTTCCAATTGCGTGGTTTTTGCCTAAAATTACATTCGGCAATGATATTGACAAATTAAATTTCGACAGTCCCCGTTTGGCATTTCCTGCAACAATATTTGCTATTTCGCCAATTCCATCAACAAGTTCAGGTGATTTATCATTAATCTGCGCACTTAACATTGATGAAATTACTTTAATAGCTACATCCTGCGGGAAACTCAGTGAAATTGAGCCTTGCGCATCTCCTGATAAGCCGATCACGCCCGAAATATCATAGGTTGGATAGGGCTCATTCTTAAGAGATGGATTCTTTGGTGTAACATCAACAAAGACCATTTTTTTAAAACAATCCATAGTTGCTGAAATAAAAGGATTGATATACGAAACATCCATTTTCTCCGCCTTTGGTTATACCCCGCGTAATTGAAAAACTGAATTTTCTGATTCAAGTGCAAGTACAAGCTCTGATTTTTCGACCTCGCATTCGACAAGACGCAGAAATCCAGCCATCATACCTGGAGTCATTTGTAAAGTCTCAAGTATTTCTTTTTTTCCGTTTGTAATAAGTCCCTCAAAAGATCCAAGATGCGAGTTGCATAAAATATACTCTGACAAATAAGCTGCCATTGATGCAGATCTGAACTTTTCCGGTGCTTTTTCCGGATTATGATGAAACCTCACACTGCTGATTATTGACATGTCAATTTTCCACATTTCAAGCAGTGCACTGCCTACAACACTGTGAGTTTCCTGTGGAGCGACATCTTTCTCTGCGTCAAGGTATGATATCTCTTTTTTTAATGCATAATTCATGATTTCTTCAAATTGTTCATGAAAAAACTGATCATAAATTAATATTCCGATATCATGCAGAAGTCCTGCAAGGAAAAACTCATTCTGTTCTTTATTTGAAAAATCAATTCCTGATGCATGTGCTGTCATTTTTGTAAGAAAAGCTGATGACAGGGAATGTCTCCAGAATTGTTTGTAATCAAGTATATTTGATCTTCTTGTAAATTGACGTATCAGACTGACCGCAAGTGCTATATGTCCTACTTCATTGAATCCTATTCGTGTTATGGCAAATTTCACTGAAGTGATTTTTTTTAAAGGGGAGGAATAAAATGATGAATTGGCAACTTTTAATAATTTTGCGGACAATGCCGGATCCTGTTCTATCAGTCTCGAAAGCATTAAAACATCAGATTCTTCAGAATTAATTAATTCCTGTATTCTGAATGCAATTTCAGGAAGAGTGGGGAGTTCGTGTATTTCTGATAAACGCTGAAAAATATTCATATTTGTATTATCCGGAAATATTAATCAATAATTCCACAAAACAATTGTAATATTAAAAAAGTACTGTTTAAAGTGCAATAAATTTACCAGTCAGATATTTAGTAATATCAGGTAAAAATAAACTATCGATTTAGTTTATCATAATAGCGGGCAGCAGTCAATCTACAAAATATTATTGACTGATACAAATATGGCGAATGAAAGAGGCTGTCTGGCAGATCAGCTTCTATTTAAATAGCTTAAAAGCTTTATAAAGAAGCAGCGGATTTCGTGCAAAGGTTTTTAGAAAAACACGAAGATAGTTGATTTTTTCAGGGTTTTCATTTTTGAGTGATTTCGCGATTCTTTCAAGAAATGCATCATTACCATTTTTAGCTAAAAACTCTTTTAACATAAATGATCTTTCCTGTTGTTTTCCGAACCCTTTTTTCCATTTGTTTTCATATTCTTTAAGCGCCTCATAATTTACTGTGTTTCCATTAAACGCAGATGCTGCGATTGTTCCGGCAGTTTTTCCGGCAAATAGAGAGTAGCTTATTCCTCCGCCACTTAGAGCGTTTACCTGGTGTGCTGCATCACCGACAATCATCACACCGTCTTTAACTAATGGTTTGAGCCATTTGGCTGCGGGAACCCCGCCGCAATGGTTGTAATATACGCGCGAAGCCGGGAACTCCCTGTCAATGAAACTATTAAGCAGCGCTTTTGCTTTTCCAGGAGTACTGTTAAGTCCTGATAAACCCAAGCCGACATTTGCTTCACCTTTGCCTCTTGGAAATACCCACGCATATCCTCCTGGTGCAACATTTGATCCGGTATAAAATACACATGTGTCTTTATCAATAAGTGGTGACACAACGCGTGCGAAGGCACATGTTTCAATATCCTTTAGATCAAGAGTTGTGTTCCATCCAAGAGATCTGGCTATTTTTGACTCAACACCATCTGCAATGATTACTATTTTTGAATAATATGTTTCCGATGATGTTTTTATAGTATACAGGGAACTATCTGATTTTTCTATTTTCAGAACTGTTGTATCTGTAACTAGTGATGCACCTGCAGCTACTGCCATTTTGACAATATCTGCATCCATTTTTTCCCTGTCAAGAATATAACTCTCTTCAACATTTGCTATTCTGATCTGTATGCCGCTGGGTGACACCATCATGGAGTGTTTAATAGAATTTTTAATCCACTCCGGACGAGGTTCAATATAACTGACCAATCCTTTACGTCCGATTCCCTCGCCGCACCTGACCGGTATTCCGGCAGCTGATTTTCGTTCGATAATGCAGACTTTCAAACCAGGTTTACATGCATTGAGTGCGGCAATTGCTCCTGCGGGACCTGCTCCAACTACTGCGATGTCATAAGAATTGGTCATAATTTCCTCAAATAGCAAACTTGATATAAATAGTTAAAATAGACAATGTGCAGAACTATTCCGCAGATAATGCACCGACAGGGCAGACCTGCATACATCTTTTACAGATGATACACTTGTTTTTGTCAACACCAATATCGTTTACAAGTACCAGTGCGTCAACAGGACACACGCTGATACATGTACCGCACTTATCACATAGTTTTGTATCAATTTTAAGATTCACCGGCATTCTCCATTAATTTTTGCGTCTCTTTTTTCAGCGTTCTGTCTGACAAGCAGGGATTTTCAAGTATTGATTTACAAATAGGTCCGACTTTCTCTTTATGCCCGGCTTCATAGTACATTTCAGCTTCACTTTTCTTTGTACAGAGAGAATTATAGGAGCCGTTTTTTACATTGCTGTACTGTAATGATAACTTATTGTAAACTAAAGCAGCATCAAGGTATTTTTTCTCTGATTTGTAATACTTGACTTGTGCCCAATAGACAAAGCGGCTTTGAGGAAATGAGTCCGACAGTTGTTTAATGACTTTAACTGCTTTTTCAGGCATTTTTTCATCACTATAAATATTTGAAAGTGACATAAGTGCTGCATTTCGGGTTATATAAGCACCTTTACTGCATGTTTCAAGCTTCTGAATTCCCTCTTTTTTCCCGCCAGGATACCAGAACATCACCATCCATAATTTTTTTCGTAATTCTGATTTTGCATAATCATACATGCCAAGGAAAAAATCGACATCAGTATTAGTTGAATCAATCTCTTTTGCTTCTCGTAATATCTTGATTGCATCCATTCCTGTTTGCAACGCAGGGAAATACATTTTCTGCTTGATATAGAAAGATGCGTAATTTGATTTTGCAAATCCCATTAAAGATCTGCTGTAACTTGTAATCCCGTGTTTTTGTTCAAATAAAGTGATATTTTTGATTGCAGTTGCATAAGTGTTCATGAACAATGTTGAATCAACTGTCAATTCAAGATCAACATCACGCATTCCAAGTGTAGTGAGTTTGAGTACCGGCAGAAGCGGGTTGGCTGCATCTATTTTTCTATAATTATCAATTAGTTGTATCGCAGAATCAAAGTAACACATTGAGATCATATCAGTAATCTTTTTTGCGAAAATTGAATCTGATTGTGGAATTGAAAATGCAGCTGAATTAGAGAAGATAGACATTACAAGTAGTGTAAAAACACTACTTTTCAAGCCTGGATGGAACCATTGATGGATATGATACTTCATGACAAATTCTAAAATACATTCTGGTAATAAAAAAAAGACAGCATGAAATAATTAGAAAAACCGGCATTATATAAAAAGCAGCAAGCATACATAATGCACCGCCTATTTTATATGTAGCTTCCATTATACTTTGTGTTTTATTGAAAAAATAAATAATGTAAATGGGGAGTGATAAAATTGAACAGGCAAATGCTAAATAATCTTTATTGAAAGATGCAAATAAAGCCGCAAGAATGAGTATAACAGTTGAAATCATATGTGATAAAGGTTTCCCAAGGATCACAGCCGTTGTGTTTTTGCCGCTTTGGCGGTCACCCTCAGCATCTGGAAGAGTTGAGTTGATTGATCCTGATGCCATTAAAAGAAAATAGGGTAGAGATGCAATTAAAAGTTCTGATGAAAAAAAATGTTTCCCGGCAACACACCAACCGGCACCAAACGCAATAATACCATATCCGGTTGCATTTGATAAAAAATCAAATACGGGTCTGCCTGAGAAAAAAAATGGTTTAAAACTATAAAAAACACCAATTGAAATTGTCGCAATTGAAAGCCATGCGATAAAATTTCTACCGATCAAAAATGGAACAATAACTGAAATCAAACCGACAATGATTGCGAAAATCCAGGCACTTTTTACAGAAATTATTCCAGATGCAATAATCGGGAGTCCACCATTTTTTTTATCTACTTCGATATCTGCAAGTTGATTAAGTATATAAACAACGCCTACAGAAAATGAAAACAGAAGAAATTCTAAATATACTGACAATGGGGTAGTAAACCACATTTGATAAAAGTTGGATAAATCAGGGCGTTTTGCGCAATAGAATCCAAAAATTGAAAAACCCCATACAGGAATGAGAAGAACTGGTCTTAATGAGAAAAAAAGGTCACACAAAAATTTGAAAATAGTTTTAACTCTCATTTTGATTTAAATGTTGGGTATTCAATATTAAAACGCCATCTATAATATGCCCGGCTGCCTGAAAAAACAACTATAATTAACAGACCATATTCCGGTTGAAATAAAACCACTGCTGCGGATAGTAAAAAAACAGGCCACTTGAATGCTCTGAAAGCTAATTTCTTTTTTGTTGAAATTGCAAAAAAAACAAAAAAAACAATACTTAATGCGCAGGGAATGGTCATAACAAGTGGATTGAATGTTATAAAAAACGAACTTACAAGAGCAAAAAAACATAAGAGGGTAGATACAACAGCTGTTGTTTTTTCACCGTATTTAACACAAAAAGTTTCTTTTCCAGTACTTTTATCCCCCTTTGCATCAGGAACTGTTGTTGCAAGATATACCGCACCATTTGCTAATGTTGGACTGAGGGAAGAAATTAAAACCGGCAAGAATTGCTGCCATGTTAAATCAATATCAGGGTTTGCACTATACCAGCCTGCAAGATATGTAATCATTCCATGTCCGAATGCATTGGCTAAAATTCCACCAATAGCTTTGTTTTTTAAAGATACAGGAGGAAGATTGTATAAATAACCTAAAAGCAGACTTAAAATGAAAAATACTATGAATATCTTTCCATAATGACATGCAATGACCATTCCTGCAATTGCGCAGAATGCTGCAATCAACCATGCTGCAGGCACTGAAATGCAGCCATTGGGAAGAATGAACAGTTTTTTATTTATTCTGTCACTCTCAATATCAGCAATCTGATTTACAACATAAGTTGTCGCAACTGTGAGCGAAAAACCCGCAAGAATAATCCACGCATCAATTGTTGAGTATAATAGTGAATGTGTTACAAAAACACCACCAGGCAATGCATTTGCATTGCCTGTGATCCAGCCAAGTAAAAAAACTGTCCATACTGGTGCTAATAGTGGTATTCTTAATAGAAATAATCCATCAAGAAGCTTTTTTAAGATATTCTGCACCGTTTTTTCCCGGAATGAAAGTTAAAAATGTCAGAGTAGTAAATTAGTTATTATCTAAAGAATATGTCAATTACGAATAATCAAATAATTACTAATGCATTTTATTTTGTCAGCTATTCGGTCACAAAACAAAATGAATTAGTAATACACTTCACTAATAAGGGGAAAAAGACGTGTGAAAAGATAAAATGTATTAAAACATCAATTCTGTCTGATCAAAGCTTAAGGTAAATAAGTAAACCGTGACTGAAATCTTGATGTAATTACTTTTCTGTCATTTTTACTTGTTAATCTTAACAGATAACATCCGGAACTGATAGGCATACCGCTGTTTCCTTTACCATTCCATATCATATGATGAGTTCCGGCCTGTGATGCGACCACCTCTTTTTTCCACACCATTCTTCCAAGTTGATCAAACATTTCAAAAACAATAATATCACTGGAGCCAAGTGGAATTGTGTATGGAATATTTAGTAATGATCTGCATGGATTCGGGTACAATGTTCCAAGCGCATATGTCAAAGTCATTACTTTAGAGAAGTAATTCTTGAGATAGGAACTATTTGATGTAATTGCCCAGCGATACTCTGTAGAATGAGGAGTAATAGTTGCTGTACCGTTATTCTCAAATTCACTTGTCAATGGATTGTAAAAAACAGTGTTGAAATCTGACGGAAAATCACCTGAATTATCAGCATGCAGTTTAAACCTGACTGTACTGTCCGAATTGTTAACCAGTGCAATTTCTTTTGCGATTCCGCCATTCATAATATTACCGGTCTGATACAATCCGTTCATGCTGCGGTTTATGCGTTCAAAAAGAGCAATCTTGTTTTGAATAAATGACGGAGATACAGGATAATAACGTTCTTTGATTCCGTTTGAATAACCATAATGGAGATCCTGAAGTGATGTGCCGTCTCCTGTCAGACATGATATTTTTACAGACCATGACTTACTGTTGTCAATAGATTTAGTCAAGCCAATGCCGGTATATGGAGTCGGCGGAAATGAAAGTTTTAAAGTATCCGCTCTGGGGTTGAAAATTGTCATTCCTCCGCCGTTTTCATATACAAGTTTTATGTTTTTGTTCTTGAATTCAGCACTTGGAAACGACTGACTATAGATAAGAGATGAAGTATAATCATTAGTGGTATTTTTAACCCATTTGTAAAATCTCAATGAATCACTGTTTGGAGTACTTGAAAGAATATCACTCAGATTCATATCAAAAATAAATGGAAGAGCAACATCAGTATAACTGAAAGGCGGAAGTGAAACTCTCAGAGTGTCTTTAAGTGAAAGTGTTCGTCCTTCACCGAAATCAATGCTTTTAGCATAATCAAGCGTTTTGATCCATGTGATTTTGCCAGGCGTAAAGTTAAACTGTGAACTCTTATCCGGTGAATACTCAACCCATCCGCTGTCAAAATCATTTGGTTTTTTGGGGTTCCATTGAAAAAGACGTACATACCGGTTATCATATAGACTGTCAGGATTTATTTTTACCAGTATCGATTCAGCTGGTGAATTAATTAATTTTGCAGTGACAGACAATGGAAACCACTTGCCCGGAGTCAGAGTGGACACGTCTGAACTGGTCCTGAAGACTCTTCTGGACAAATTGAATGATTCAGTAAATGCACCATCAGTTATAGTCAGGTTTATTCGCACACCATTATCAGAATTGATGACAAAGGCTGTTTGAAGAATCGTGACGATTTTCTCTTTTTCACTTTTCGCATAATATCCAGAGTCAACTTTTGCATTTCCACCATCACCGCGGCTATAGCGATAGATCCATTTTACATTGTTTGTATTATCTGAAATTGTAAATTTCTCCTGTAAATCAGAAACTTTTATCGCACTCGCAGTATCTCCTGTAATTGAAACCGCAGGTCTAACAGTGTCAATCATCAGCATGAATGTCTGTATCAGATTGTCAGTTTTTACATAAACGAATTTGTTTAATGTGTCAACTATTGATGTGTAGTCAACATTGACAGTACCGTCGGCATAACCTCTATAGAGCTTAAGCTGAGATTTATTATATTTTGGCGGCAGTGCTGAATAACTTAATCCGATATAAAAAGGAAGAGTATTTTCTTTTTTTGTAAAATAAAAACCAGGATTGACAACAATATAACCATTGTAAGAAGCTTTATTGATTTTTACAGTATCCGTTGTAAGGGGGAATGATACATTATCTGTCCATAATTTAATTGTGTTGTTTGCAGCATATGCCGTCAGATTGTTTTTATCAAAAAACGACACTGCCTGATGATTGAACGGCAGTGTTTTTACAGTACCTGATGAAACAGTTGTCGGTTTTGCCCAGTAACCGGTGCTGTTTTTCGACATCCACAATGCTATATTATATGTTGTATCAAAAAGGAATGGGGGCTTAATATTTACTTCTGTACTATCATATGGCAATGATTGATTTATTATAACATATTGAAGTGATGTTCCGGTTTGAGTACCGTTAAGTGAGTAGGAAATGCCGGCATAGAGTGTGTCCTGTGAAATTGTATCAATTTTCCAGGACACGATTATTTTGTTAGATGCTGAATCAAATCTGATATTTCTCAACTGAATTCTGTTTGCGAATGAATCTGTCGGAGCCGGTGTCATAACACTTGATTTTGACTGAATTGTAATATCAGTCCAGTATCCGTCTTTTACAAATGCCTGAGCGCCAAAATAATATATAGTATTTGCTGTCAATCCCTGAAAAAGATACGAAGTGTCTGAAATTAACACCCTGACCGAATCATGCTGGGATGTGGAGACTGTTGTGCCAGACGGAATATCAAGTAAGCCTTTCCATAAACGAATGCGGGAGAAAGATGTATCAGTTATCAGATTCCACTTAAGTAAAACACTTCCAGGTGAAACTGCAGTTGCACTTAGAATGATCGGATTTGATAATGCACCTGATGTTTTGAATGAACTGAGTTTTTTAACACTTAATTTTCCATTAAAGGATTTGCATACAACTGCACACCATACTGTCCCAGTGTCAAGAAACAACGGGTTTGAAATAGCAAAAGAATACTGTCCTGAAGGTTGACCGCGCAAAAGCCTTGATGAAAACCAGGTAGTTGGTACTTTTGTAAAATCAATAAGTGAAGTATCTCGTCCATACCATACTCCGATCGAATCAACTCTCGAAGTGTCAATAGATGACAGGTTTGACAATTGAACAGATCCGGAATCAGCCTTTACGTATTTTCCGGTAATTATTATCTGGTTATCAGACGAAGCTGTGTCGCGCATTAGTACAAGACAACCGTTGGAACTTACAACAGTTGAAATATCTTTTTTGTTATAAACAATCCCGGTCATGATTCCATAATAAGAATCATTAGGTGGTAATAAAATTGTATCGGTATATGCGGTGAGTCCGGCAAATAATGATACAGGATAAGATATCACCCGTGTTGCAGTTGTTAACGAAAGTGGTATTGAGTCTTTTTTATACCAGACTACAAGTGAATCTGCAACAGGAGGTGGAATTGTCACATCAATATTTGATAAATTAGTATAAGTCAGAATTATAGATGACGGATTAAGAAATTTCCCTGTTACCTGAACAGGGTTTGATCCTTCATTGTAAACATAAATTACATTGGTTCTTGTGATTGAATCAACACCGCCGGTGCCAAGTACAATAAGCTTTACAGTATACTCACCGGGTGTGTTGTATTTGTGAACCGGATTTATTTCCGGTGAAGTTGTATTATCACCAAAGTACCATAAACGTGAGATTATAGTGCCGGTTGATGAATCAGTAAATGAAACTGTAAGCGGGGCGGCACCGGTTATTGGAGTACAGCCAAATGCCGCTCCAGGACGTGATTCAATTTTAAGTACTGTTGTATCACTGCTTACTGTGTCAAGTGAATTTGAAACAATGCAATAAATTTTCGAATTATTATTAATCATAGACAGGTTGGAGATTACAAGTATTGAATCTGTTTTACCTGTAAGTACTGTATCATTTTTTACCCATTGAAACACAGGTAATGGATTTCCTGATGCAATAACACTGAGTCTCAGAGAATCACCTGAATACTTTGTAAGAAGTTTTGGAGGTTGATTTATAATTGACGGTGCTTTTAGTGCATTTAAAACACGCAATATAACGCTTCTGCTCACAGCATTACCTGCAGAGTTTGAAACAACGCAATAATAATAGGAGCCATTGGCAATAAGAGATACATTGGTAAGTAGTAATGTGTCATTGTCTGTACCTGTCAATGAGTCTGCTGCAGGTGGAATGGATTTTTTGTACCATGCATAATGTAAAGGTGATGAACCGGTAGACTGAATTGTAAAAAGCGCGGTTGAGTTTTCGAATATCTCCTGAGTATCAGGCTGAACAGTTATGATAGGTAAGACATTGCCTACATGTAACTGAACAATTGTACTTGTGTCACTACCGGCAGCATTGGAAACAATACAGTAATAACTTGTGCCGCTGTCCCGCGCTTTGAGAACGTTTGCAATTAATAGAGTGTCGGTTCTCGACAGTGTATCAGTTGACTTCGTACTCAACCATACGTATTGTAAAGTTCCGGAACCAGTTGCCTTGCATCTAAATATTGCATTTGTAAGATCAGGTACAGTAATGGCTGCAGGCTCTGTTGTTATTGCCGGTTTCGATGCAATGACATGAAGAGCTGCAACTATACTTGTGTCACTTCCGTATATATTTGATACAATACATTTATACAAAGTGCCGCTGTCAGCTGCAATTGTAGCATTTGTAATTTTAAAAGATGATAAATTACCACTTGTAATCAAGGTGCTGTTTTTGTACCACTGATAGGAGAGTGTACCGGAACCAACTGCAGTAATAGAAAACTGTATGGAATCACCCTCTGATATCGTGTCTGATAATGGTTCAACAGTTATAGTTGCCGGTCTTGATACAAGTAAGCGGGCAGTACTGCTTGAAATTGTACCGGCAGGATTTGTGACATTGCATTTGTATAATGCTGCGCTGTCTGTCATTGATGCTGAAGCAATATTGAGTATTGAAGTCGTTGCACCTGAAATTGCCACGTTATTCTTCGCCCATTGGTATGTTAATAATTCTCCGGAAGCGGTAATTGAAAAAGATGCCGGCTTTCCAACTAAGACACTTGTATCTTTGGGCTGCACGCTTATTGCTCCAAGCTTGACAACCTTAATATTAAACGTTTTTTGAAAAGTCAGACCATATTTGTCTGTAGCTTTGACAAGTATACTTAGTATAGACGGTGTTGCAGCTGCTACTGTATCCGCAGTTTTTAAACTATCATGACTGATTGAGAAAAAACTATTATTTGTACCGCCTGACGCAAGTGAGAAGACAAACGTTTCAGATGCATCCGGATCTGCTGCAGAAAGTTTACCGATAAGGGTGCCGACAGGACTCTTATGAAATAAAAGTGTGTCTGAAAGAGTAATATTTGTCGGTGCATCACCAGTATCCGTAACGGAAATTGTAAAGTTTTTTTCAACAAAACCTGCGCTGGCATCTGTTGATCTGACTCTTATTGAGTAAGAAGGTTTTACCTCAAAATTTGCAATTGTTATGGCGCTTAATTTATTTCCTGAGATAGAAAACAATGAATTGTCTGTTGATCCGGTTCCAGAAATAAATGCATATGTAAATGTATCTCCAACGTCAGTATCAACTGTTGAAAAGTTTCCGATTATTGCAGATAGTACGCCATTTTCTGCAAAAGACGATGAAGAGAGTGTTATGTCTGTTGGAGTATGATTCTGAAATTCCCAGCAGCCCATATCTGCTTTTGGTCCGGACCTTGATTGTCCCGCTATGTCAATTGAAAGTGAATTTATTGAGTCGATCTTGTTAAATGCAGGTGATCTGAGCCTTATTTTCCAGTCTGATGGAATTATTCTGCCTGTTGGTTTTATATATAGGGAGTCAGTTGAAAATATGCATCCAGCTCCATAATTTACGTCAGAGGCTGAATTAAATAAAGAATTAGTAATTTTAGACTTAATGAGATTAGAAACTGGAACAGTAACATCTGTAAATATACAATTTTTAATTGCCATACTATCATACATTGATGAGATATCTTTGTTACTACCTGTAAATATAATAGCGATATTACATTTATCGAATGTGCAATTAATAAATTTTATCGGGAATTTTACTGGATTATATAATGAAAATAATAAAAGGGTATCTGTATTATTTTCAAATAGACAGTTATTAAACAAAACACGTGTTCCAACAGTGCCTGTGTTTGGTGGTTCAAAAAGAATAAAATTTTTAATATGATTTCTAATAATACACTTGTTAAAACTCATAGTTTTTGTTGACTGGCCATTACGAAAAGGGGTTTCAGTGGAGGTTCCTTCAAAAATGATGTTCGAAAAATGAACATCATTTGCTTGAAAAAACATATAATAATTATTTGATTCGTGATGAATGACCGGAAATTTATCTGGGTCTGTCTGGTTACTGATGAAATAGTGTGGCCCGTAATTTTCAAAATTAACCGGATTAGCGGTCATATCAAAAGTGTCTTGTGCAGATGTAAAAAAAATTGTATCAACACTATGAGATGAGCTTGCATAGCCAATACAATCATTTAGTGTTTGATAACGAACCCCATCAATTTTTGCACTGTCTGGGTTTACTCTTAGGTTTACTGTTATTGAGAAAACATTGAAAGCAGATATTAGTAAAATTGATAGAAATGTTATAATTTTAAATTTATTATGAACAAAAAATATCATAAATCCCCTCAAATAAAAATTGCAATGTGTGTAATCAATATCAGTATTATATAAATATTATACAATTCTGAATTTTTAATTTTCTTCTTTAAACTACAATATATATAATTGCACTAAAAAATCGATATAATCAAACTAATGATTTGTGGTTAATTAAGAAAAAATTGTTTACCAGATAGGGAAGAAATCTTATCTTTTATTAATTTGAATTAGTATTGTTTTGATTGTATTCTTTCTTTCAATATTAAAACAACAAATAAATTGAGCTGTATTTAGTAAATTACTTTAAATAATAATCATATCTATAATATTAAAAGGTAGTTGTAATGATTGAAGCATATCTATACGAATCACTTGATCAAAATAAAGTCAGGTGCGGGCTTTGTTCTCATTACTGTATTATCGCTCCTGAAAAGACCGGCTTTTGTGGTGTACGAAAAAATATTGATGGAAAACTATGTACTTTCAATTACGGGAATCTGATTGCTCAGCATATTGATCCGATTGAAAAAAAACCACTTTATCATGTATTGCCCGGATCATATTCGTATTCTGTTGCATCACCCGGATGCAATTTCAGATGCGGATTCTGCCAGAATTGGGAGATTTCGCAGCAGAACATATCAGATAATTCATTTTTTATTAATCAAACATCAACACCTGAACTTGTAGTTAAAAATACCCTGAAACAAAAGTGCAAAAGTATTTCATTTACCTATACAGAACCGACTGTGTATTTTGAATTTGCTTATGAAACATCCGTAATTGCCAAAGAAAACAATCTGAGGACTATACTTGTTTCAAATGGATTTTTTTCTGAAAAAGCTCTGCAAAAAATTGCTCCATACCTTGATGCTTGCAATATTGATCTGAAATCGTACAGCGAAAATTTTTACAAAAATATTTGCAAAGCTCATCTGGAGCCGGTTAAAAATACAATCAGGCTTTTGAATAATATGAATATCTGGACAGAGATAACGACTTTACTTGTAACTGGGGAAAATGACTCTGTTCAGGAGTTGAACAGAGCTGCTGAATTTATTTCAGAAATAAACCGGGATATTCCATGGCACGTATCGAGGTTTTTTCCCCAATATAAGTTTTCAAATTATAAACCTACAGATCTGAAATCAATAGATGCAGCATTAGCTGCAGGTGAAAAAGCAGGGCTTAATTATGTTTATTCAGGCAATGTCTGTAATGAACTGCCCACGATCTGTCCACAGTGTAAAACTTCTTTAATTATTCGTAGCGGATACAATGTTTTAAAAAACGAAGTGATTGATGGAAGCTGCCCGCATTGTAAACGAATAATCCCAGGCATCTGGAAATAAATCAATCAAAAAAGCAAGAGAGTTTCAGCAAAATTCTGCAAAGGATAAGTCAAATAAGACAATAACTTAAGATTCGATATGTCTTATAATACATATTATGTAAACTTTGGTATGTCTCTTTAATTTATTATCTATTCATTACGTTCCAACTGTAGACTACTGTTTTTTTTATTTGGATGATTATAACAATTAACGTAATAATGATTCAAAAATAAAATTTACTTTTTGAATCAAAAATCAAGTATCACTACTCCTATAAACTGTTTTATATTCTATCAACTGAAATCACTTAGAAAAACATTCAATATCTGCTATTGTTATTAAATCAATCTGAGCTTAAATATTAACTGAGTTTATGTCTATCTTTGATGAACCAAATAATTATATAATAACTATAATTAAATAGTTATCAATTAGTTATAAAATTCATAATTTTACTATTATTGAAGTATAACTATTCTTGATTAACAAAATACAGATGTATTCCTATTGAATACAGATAAAATTTATATTCATCTCATACTATTTTAAAAAAGATATATTATATTATGACAATATTATGTTCGTTATCCACATATTTTAAACGGTTTAATAGAAGAGGGCGGTTCCATGAGGATTCAAAAAAAATCACTTCGCGGTTGGATTCCTGGATTATTACTTGTAATGCTCGCAGGAAATCTGTATTCAGCAGAAAAACTTGGCGATTCAGTCTGGATCCATGTAACGTACTACGATTTCCATGTAAAGAATAAATGCCCTGAGTTTGAACAGCTTCATATAACAGGTAAAAAAACTGGTATGGTTGAAGATACTCTTGATAGAAGGGATACCTCGAACCGTGTACCGGTTTTAAGAACATCTCCGGTCAATAATCCAACCACTGATTATGGACCGTATATGAATTATTATATCAAATATTGGTTCCGCGACTGGAATTCCCCATTGGGTGGAAAAGGTGATCTTACTGTACCCAAATATGATCAGACTAATGGTAACACTTTGGGTAATTATCTTGGTATTGTAACAGCAAAAAATGATAGTGCTTTTGAGAATAGAGTTATCAAAGATAGTCTGCTATTTAGAAAAATTCCAAACAGTAACGGAATGTACCAGTTCAGTGATAGTTCGTTTTTTCCAATTGATGGCAGAGGTTTTGGAAATGAAGGCAATAATCATAATTTTGCATTTACAATGGCACTGCATTATACGTTTACCAAGACGCAATCTGAACAAAAGTTCACATTCAAGGGAGATGATGATGTCTGGGCGTTTGTTGATAATAAATTAGTTATGGATATTGGTGGTATTCATGTAGCGGTGGATGGCAATTTTACAGTTGATAAAAATTTGCCCTTAAACGAACCAGTTACTTTCGATTTTTTCTTTGCTGAAAGACACACTACAGAATCAAACCTAATGATAACAACCAACCTTTTTGTTCATGATATTGATACATTGAAGTTAAACGTTGATAAATTAAGTGCCTGTGCGGGTGATGTATCAAAAATATCTGCAACTATTATAAGGGATGACAGTTTAAGAACTGATCTTGCAAAAGAAGTTGTATGGAAAATTATTAGTGGTGATAATCCAGCTTCGACTATTGAAGGAAATAACGGCAAATCAAAGGATGGGCTTCCAAAAGGTGATACGCTGTTTTTCACGCCTACTGAAGCCTATGATACTACTATAATTGAAGCTACAACGTATGACAGTATTGCAAAACTATATATCAAGGATACGGTTGATATTGTAGTAAATGCCTGTCATGCTGAACACTTAAGCATTGAAGACGTTTCTTTTGATAATGATGGTAACCCTGTTGTACAAAATCTCAGAGATGATGAACCCCGTGACAGAGTCATGATTCCAATGAATAGCAATCAAACAGATGCTTATGCTGTTGCCCGTGATAAAAATGGTAACTTTGTAAGGTTGGCAGATCCTGTTACAACCGTATGGTCATCTGAAGACGAAGATATTATGACCGTCAGTGGAGAAACTGGTAAAAAATATCGTGGCATTATTAATAGAGTGGCGGACAACGATTCTTCAAACGCTATCGCAACAGAACCTGGTTTGAGACCCGATGAAGTTCTGGTTATACTTATGAACTCTTGTGTTGAAAAGTTGCGATTGAAAGATGCAGATGGAGAAATTGTAACTTCCATTTCAATGCATACTGGTGAAAAAAGAGCATATACTGTTGAAGGTAAGAAATCAAATACCGGCGCATGGGATGTTATTGATGCAAAATGGGAACTTCCCTCTCCCCCGGCTTATTCTATTGCAACACCAAATCAAAACTCAAAATGGACTTTTGATCCAACATCTCCCGGAACAAGTACACTGACTCTTTCCCGTCCTTTTGACACATCATGCCAAGTTAGACCAACTCTTGAAATCCCTGTTACAGTTACACGTGAAAAAGCATCAAGAGTTGAGATAAATATCATTAACAGTCAATCTGATCGAATTGCAGGAGATACACTTTCAGCCGAAGTAAAAATCTTCAACTCAGATGGACTTGTCCCTGGAACGTACTGTTTCAAGGAAAATGGCGATGAAGATCAGCAGGTTGTTTATAATGATACACTTAAGAATCCATCTGTTTCATATAAGAATCCCAGAATTTGTGTTAATGGAATATGGACAGATTTGAATACCGGTTTTTCTAATGATATAAAGCATGATCAATGTTTCAATAATGGTATTGACACTATCCAATTCATCTCTTACTATGCTCCTTTTGATGCAGGGCCAAACGACAGTGTTCATATTATACGTGTAACATTAGATAATGACCGTCAGGATGAAGATGAATTTATTCTGCTCCCATCAGATCCTGATTCATTGGATATAACTGACTACGCGTTTAAATCTATTACAGATACAGTTGTTTTTTCATCTGGTGATGCAAATAAAAGAACCTATAAGACTGTTCTTTATGATAAGTACGGAAATATCATTTCAAAAAGCCCTTTATGCAATTGGGAAACAGATGGAAATATTAAAGACACATCAGCTGTTGATCAGAATGAAATGGCCTTTTCTCCAGGTGTTGTGCTGACAACTGTAAAAGGCATACTTGTGGCAAAGTATATTAGCGGTCAAGATACCATCTCTGATCATATTGACATTAAAGTAACTGATCTTCCCGCAGTTTTGACAAGCGCTACAACAAGGGATGATAATGGCAATGGTTTTCTTGATCGTATTGAAATTGTGTTTAACAAATCGGTTTCAATAGATAGAAACAACACATCGCTTTTTACAGTTTCTTATGGGACAACTGCACCTTTTACAATCATAAGTATTGAACCTGTTGGAAGTGATGGTACCCGGTACAGTGTAATTCTTGAGGAAAAGAAAACAAACTACGATAATGATACCAGACTTTATGAACCGCAAACAAATTGGAAGCCAACTCTCTCATCTGCGGGTCAGAGTGATTTCGAAGTTGTAAATAAAGTCTGTGAAGATGGTGCAGCACCAGTTGTCTGGTATGTATATAAAGAGCAGAAGGCTGGTCTTGACCGCTCAAACGATGAGCTCTCAATTACTCTCAGCGAAGAAGTAAGAACCGGAAGTAATCAGGCATTTTCTGAAAGCGATATACCGGAACTGACATTTAATGTCTGGTATAGAGATTCTGCATCCAGAACATTTCAATTGATTGATACAATGCTTGTCAGAATCCCTGTATATATTGAGGTTTCCGGTGATAAACTAAAACTTCGGATGTCAAATGGTCATGATATTACAAACAAGCATTACATCAACATTAAGACTCAGGAAAATACAATGCGTGATGTAAAAGGAAATTTTCCTGATTCTACCAATCAGAAAGTTAATGTCAAAGTCCACTCTGATGAACAAGTTGCTGTTGTTATTCCGAATCCATCACGAGTAAGTTTTGAACATACAGATCCAGGAGTGCTTGTTTTCAAACATGATCCATTGGCAAGGGAATATGCAAAAAATAGAAAAGGAATTGCTGTCAATATTCGTATTCCATTCCCTGAAGATAAAGATGGGAAAAAGGAAAAAATCAAATCTGTTTTAAAAGTTTATGATATTGCCGGTAATTTAGTAATTTCAAGTTACAATAATGATCTGATTACTGGAGATGATATTGCAAAGGATACCACAAGCGGTACATATGATATGGATATTTATTGGAATGGCTCAAACGCAAAAGGTATGGCTGTATCACCTGGAATCTATAAGATTGTTATTTATATTACCTACTCAAACAAGAGTACTGGAAATCTAAGTTATCAGCTAAATGCCGGATTTAAGAAATAATTTGATTTAACATTCTATACAAAAAGGCTTCGTCTAAAAACGGAGCCTTTTTTATTTGTGTAATAAATGCTTATTATTTGAAAATAACATGACATCTTGGCATTTTTACTAATTTTTTATTATAATTGTACTATATGCAAATAAAATTTATAAATGTACTTTGTGCAGTCTTCTTTATTATAACATCGGTATTTGGCGATGTTAGTGAAGGTGTTAAGCTTAATGATAAAGGTGTAAATAGTCTTAATCAGCAGGATTTTGTATCAGCTATATACTATCTTGAGCTTGCAACGAAAGAATCTCCAAAAAATGAAATTGTAATTCGCAACCTGATCAACGCCTATTTTGGAGTGTCTGTTCAATTAGCTGGTCAGAACCTGATGAATGATGCATGTAACTATGGCGAAAAAGCATACAAACTTCTTCCAACAGATTCTTCAACTATTCAAAGTCTGTCAATTCTGTACTATAAAAAAGCAGCTGACTGTTTCAATAAAAAACAATATTCCGATTCCGAAAAAGCTCTACTGAGAGTACAGGGCTTATTAAATGACAAGAGTCTACCTGCGCTGATTATGCTTGGAAAGATTGCATATAATAATCAAAAACTTCAAGATGCAGAAAAATACTGGTCAGATGCATTAAAACTTGATCCGGAAAACAATGAGATACGAGAGTTGATTGCAACGATTAAAAAGGAAGGCTTGACTGAAAATAAGTTTAGTCAGGTGCAGGGCGATAAATTCGAAATCCACTATGATCAAAACGTTGTTAAAGGTGAGATATACGATATAAGACAACATCTAATGGATTGCTACAGGGAAGTCGGGCAGGATTTTTCATATTTCCCCAAACACCCTGTAATAGTTCTTTTGTATAGTGAAAATGAATTTCGTGGAGCGTTTAATGTAAGAAGTCAGGTTGCCGGATTCTATGATGGTAAAATAAGATTACCTGTCAATTACAGGAAGTATCCATTGTCAACATTAAAACAGGTACTCAGACATGAATATACACATGCACTTATTTATGATATCGCAGGATCGCATATTCCAATATGGCTTCATGAGGGATTGGCAGTATATGAAGAAAAAACTACAAATGCAAATGAAGCTAACCTGATTCGCAATGCACTTAGAAATAATGAGTTGTTTACTTTCGACGAACTTAGTTTGACAAATGTATGGAAAATAAATGATAACACTTTTTTAGCATATGCTCAGGCGCATGCAATTGTCGAATACATGGTTAATCGCTGGGGTTTATATGTAATAACGCAGTGCATCAATCAATGTAATAGTGGAAGTTCATTTGAATATATTTTAAATAAAAACACAAACTGTACACTTGATGAGCTTGATCGAAGCTGGAAAATGAAGTATTCCAGATAAATTCTTTATATTATATGTTTGCCTAACTGTTTTTTAATTGCTTGTTATATTAAAAGTGTTGACAATACATAACATATCGTTCTAAAGGGTTTTATCTTTGTTTATTATATCCAGCCGATTCCTAAAATGTGAATCTATAATACCCGCTGCATTTCTTACTTCAGGATGATCTGGCAGATGTCCCATGATAATATCGTAGTACCTCAGATCATTAATCAATGTAAAACTTTTATTGAAATTTAAATCATACACCCATCCAAGCTGTACAAGTTTAAAATCAGTTAATGTTTTCATATATGAATAATTAACTGATTTTTTATTGCATATTGCTTCGCAGACCTCAGCAGTTGCTTTTGAAGAACCATTTATTCCGATACCAATTATTTCGTTGTTCATCAAATCAGGATTTGAATAGTGATCTGATGCAATTTTATAGATATCTATTTTATCTGCATCACGAATCAGGTTGCATAATAATAGCTGATCTCCAATAATTGTCAGAGGGATTTCAGTAGTATTATGTAAATTAATTGCATTTATAACAAACTCCGCCTGAGCAGGTTTAAGCATAGAGAATAATCTGTTACTGTTTATTATTTCAATTCCAAGATGGGCATGGTTTACAGAATGACGATCGGAAAAGGTGGAGAACCTGTTAAACTGCTCAAATCTGCCAACATCATGAAATAACGCAGTAATTGTACTTAGTAATCGAATATCATCAGTTGCACCAATAGATTCGCAAAGTAATTTTGAATTTTCGCAGACTCTATGTGTATGTTCAATTTTTAATTTAACAGCTCTATCCTGAACATCTGTTTTATGAAAAAAAGAGTCAGTGTATTTATCAAACCAGTTACCTAGACTTTCAATAATTCGGTTGTCTTTTTTCATTTCATCTACTTAAAAAATAAGGTTGTTGAGTAATTAATATTCTGCAGTCTTTTGCAGAACAGCACAATGTAACTCAAATGTCAATCTGGAGCTTTTTACGTTTTAAATATACTATTTAGTTTTCATTTCAGGCAGTTCATTTTTTTATTGTAAGTCAATTAATAAATACTTGTTAATTTAAAAATAAATATTTGAAACATATTGAATTTCATAATCTTTCAACTTGTTGTACTGCAGAAATTTATTTTTAGAAATACGCAACAAAGTATTGTATCACAATATTTATTGCTCTTTAAAAGAACTGAACATTTGAAGGTTTTGATACATAATCAGTATAAATATCAAAACATTATATTAAATTCTAATAGTATTGATATATTAGGGTTGATTGCATTTTTATTTAAGGGGAGTTATAATGTCTGTACCAGCCGGGCCAAAAGGAACACGTGATTTCTATCCAGAAGATATGGCTTTTCAACAGTTTGTTTTTGGAAAATGGCAGAAAACATGTGAGCGATATGGTTTTGAGGCATACGATGCACCAATGTTCGAAAGTATAGAAATATACACACAAAAATCCGGTGATGAAATTGAACACCAATTATATACATTTGAGGATAAAGGTGGGCGAAAAATGGCTTTACGGCCGGAACTTACCCCATCCCTGGCCAGAATGGTAGCAGCTAAAGGAAGTGCATTAAAACGCCCTATAAGATGGTATTCAATACCACGTTTATTTCGGTACGAAAGAATGCAGAAGGGTCGTCTCAGAGAGTTCTATCAATTGAATATGGATATTCTTGGAATTGAATCTGTTGATGCTGATGCAGAGTTGATAGCTGCTGTTATTGGAATGATGACTGATCTTGGATTTGAATCCACCGATTTTAAAGTACGTGTTTCAAGCAGAACGCTTCTTGAAGAATTGTTTACTTGTGCAGGTATGCAGCCGGAACTGTTTGGAAGTCTTTATGCGCTTCTTGACCGTAAAAATAAAATTACTCCGGAAGAATATGAACACGAGATGGAGAATATTATAAGCGATTCTGATGTAAGAGGAAAAATAACCAATTATTTTAATGCATCATCACTTGAAGAAATTATAAGTTATGCAGGAAATACCTCTGCTACAGAAAACCTTAAAGAACTTTTTTCCCTTCTGGGCCACTATGGCGTTTCTGATTTCGTTGTTTTTGATATCGGTATAGTTCGAGGACTTGCCTACTACACTGGAATCGTCTTTGAAGTCTTTGATATAAAAAAGAACATGAGAGCTATTGCCGGTGGCGGCAGATATGATAAATTAGTTGAGCTTTATGGTGGAATTTCAACACCGGCAGTTGGCTTTGCAGCCGGTGATGTAGTTCTTGGGGATTTACTTAAAGAAAAAGGACTTGCTCCCCCATTACCTTGCCGCAGCAAAGTTTTCATTGTCAATTTTGACGATATTAAAAAATCTCAGGTTATCGAACTTGCACAGAAAATCCGTTCAAAGGGTATTTCCTGTGAATTTTCACTGAAAGAGTGTGCACCTGGAAAACAGTTGAAAAATGCAAACTCAGCACGTAGTATTTATACTATTTTTATAGGTGGAGATGAATGGAAAAATGGTGATGTGCGCTTGAAAAATATGACTGATGGAAATGAACATCTTGTTAAATATGCTGAAATTGCAGATTATTTGAGTAATTTGATTTCATAAACAACTATTTCTGCAAATCATTTAATCTAATTTTACTTTACTCTTTTAATAACACTTGCAAAAAAAATTAAAAGAGCAAAGTAAATGACATTTATATTTAATACTGTTTTTTATGGCTTATATACGCTGCAGTGGCATGCGATTTCTTATACAATCCTCTAATTTCACCTGTGATGTCATTCATTCTCCTGCTGATTTTATCAGCGATTATTTTATCAATTTTAACTATCTCTGTAATTATTACAACTATCTCATTGTCATCAGAACCGTTTAATCCGTCATCTGTACGCACTGTTTTGTAACTGTTTATTTTACTGATAATTGCAGCTCTTTTATCAATAATCGATACTGCATCTTCATCTGTAAAATTATCAGATAGTTGAACTGATACTGTTTTTAAATTTCTGTACAAATCTTTCAATACAGAATTAGTTATGGCTGTATTTTTCATCCTGTAACTGTTACTTTCTCTGAATTAGTATTTGATGAGACAGATTCCTGTTTCACTTTTAATGCAGCTTCCGCCCAGGCACTTCTCAGATCTTCAAGATAACCAAGTATTTCAACAACCTTTTCTTTCTTATGTTTAATACTTGCTTCAACAATTGACCTAAGCATGTAATCATAAAGTTTGTAAAGATTTACAGCTATCTCCCCCACATCCATTTTCAGAGCACTGAGAAGCTCTGAAATTGCATCCTGAACTTTAAAAAGGTGTTTTGTCCGCTCTTCTATAAGTGTTTTATCATCAAATTTCTCAATTGCAAGTTTACAATGTTTAATAGCTACATCATAACAGATAAGAATAAGTTTTCCCTGATCTGCAGTGTCTACATTTGCGCTTTTGTAAGCACTATACCCTTGTTTCACTTGTAACCTCCCCACGAAGTATCATTTGCATTACAAATCCGGATGAAGCATATTTTTTTAAAAAAGTATCTCAATAATTGGTGTTTCTAAATATGCTCTTATATCATTTATCGGAATATTAAATAAAAACTTTATCAAAATATTCCATAATTCTAAATTCCGCAGTCGTTTACTATCGGATAACGCTTATCTCTTGAGCGCCAGGGGCTTCAGATATTTTCGCCATATTCCTTTACCAATATGACTCAAATATATTCAATCCTTGCCATCTCAAGATCTTAGCATTCTCCTCTGTAACCAACTACGGAAATTAGGATAATAAAAGTTTTTTAAAACACTATAATTAAAAACAATAAATTAGTAATTTATAAAAATATAGGGTAAAGAGGTTGTCTTTATAAGAATAACCAGTTCAATAAATACTGTATATTTGAAAAACTTTATTTATTGAACAATTGTTATTTCTTATTTGACAAATTAATTTGAAAGGTACATTACTCTTGATTGCTTTGCACCAATTATCTTTCCACTTGCATCTTTAGCTATAAGCTTTAGAAAATAAGTACCACTTGCTAATTTTCCAATAGATCTTTGACCAGGTCTCCATACAAATGTATTCAAACCCGGACGAAGTCCCTGGTTAATATTAAAATTCCAGACGGTTCTGCCTAATGGATCAAAGAGCAGACAATTTAGAGAGGTTACACCCACAGTTGGGATTGTAAATTTTATATTTAATGAACCTCTGAATGGATTGGGGTATAGTTTAAGTAATGAGAATTCGAACACTTTGTTGTTTTGAACAAATCTATTTATAAAATCAGCTGACCCTACAAGCAGGTAACGCTGCTCAGTCGAATTTGCATCAAGAAAAATTTCAAATCCATTGCTGACATTTTCAATTACGCCGGTTGATGAATTAAACAATTTAAAGTTTTTATCAGATGCAGTGCATTCATTGATTCTGCATTTTAACTTTTTTAAAGAAGCATTGTAATTTACATATTTAATATTATAGACAAATCCATCAGATTTCTCATGGGAAACATCAACTCCATACATTCTCCCATCATTCTGTATACCCATTGAAATTGATGAGAAAAAGGGTGACAATGGGATCTGTGTTTTTTTGGCTCCGTTTGTATTTAAATTGAATCCACAATAAACAGGGTTGATTGATTCTGATTCTTCTGTTTCTGCTTCAATTGTAAAATTCCAATTTTCAGAGTTTTTCTTTTGAAGAGAAGGCCTATAGCCTGATCTTCCAGATGGAATCGGTGGAAACTGTAAAAATAATGTGTCTTTTGAATCCGGTAAGTAATTATAAAAAGCATAAACTCCGGCAATATTTGAATCAAGTTGCTCATCGTTTGTTGTTGGATTGCTTATCTTTTTGTTAACATAAGTACTTCCTGAAGGAATCCACTTATGTATTATCAGTTTGTTGGGCAGTGAATCAAGTTTGTTTGCCTTGATAATATCATAAATTTTCATACTGAATCCAAATGGAACAGCAACGTCAATCCATTCGTTTGCAGGCAACTTTACAATATGATTTTTCTTTAAAGACAATGTCGTTACTTTGCCAAAATTCAAGGTTTTAATATCTTTTGTTTTCAGCCAGAGCAAGTTCCCTGGTTTAAGATCAAATATTGAAGAATCATGTGAAGATTTCATCTGATCGAATTCAACATATTTTCCTGTAACTGCCTTATAGGATGTACTGTCATACCATTTAAACAGCCTGAATTGAGTATTGTCATATTTCTTGTCAATAGAGCCGGACAGTGAATCGAAAGCCTGTGATACTTTTAAATTTTTCAGATCGTAATTAACACTTAATGGATACCACTTTGATGCAGGTGTATTAATTACAAGCGTGTTTGTTACAACTCTTGATATGTCAACGGTGTCTTTATACCGGCCATCATTGACATATAATTTAGCATATACACCATAATCTTTATTGATTTTTCCGCTTGATGCCAATACCTGAAGGGTTTGTAATGTTGTATCGGAGAAAAAAACTGTTTTAGTCTCAAATACTGAATCAGAACCGGTTCCATATTCAAGCATAGCTCTAAGATTGGCACAGTTATCTTTAATCCTGACACCAAAAACGATATCACTGCTTGGAGATACTTCAGATACAGTATCTCCTGTTATCGTAACAACAGGGGATACTGTATCAATCATAAGAACTAATGGTAATGAATAATTATACAGTTGTATGCGTACAGATAAGAACGAATCATCGTTTTTTGACACATCACGAATAGAATCTGTAGAAATCAATTTCAACCGGGCTGTTGAAGTATCATAGACGTAAAGGTTTACATCATTAATAGTAAAATCAACAGGTAATGAATCAACTTTTATTCCAAAGTGAACAGGAGTAGTTGTTTTTGATAGATTCAAGGGATGTCTGATCTGTATTGCTGCACTTACAGGAATATATCCTTCAGGAGCCATATCAGTTTTAAATTTGTAAAGATCAATGGTATCATTAATGTTTTCTGCAAGGCTCCAGGATGAGTCCTTGATAAAACGAATTTTATTTTCAAATGTTATAACAGTATCTTTTGAATTGAAATATACAAATGGCATCCACTTTAGAGAACCTGTTTTTACCTTTACATTAGCGCTATCAGATGCGTCGGTATAGGATTCACCGGTTGCTTTTGGATACAGCGAAATAAAATAAGATGTATCGAAGTCAATCGAATCTCCCAGGCTGATTTTCAATGTATTCAATTGAGCTGTTGTAAAACCTGTAATGGCTACGCTTTTTGAAGGATCAATATTATCAAGGGATGGCAGATATTCTTTTTTAGAAATAGTATATCCACATGAAAACGCATTTTTTTCTTTACCGGATCCGGTTGAATCAAATTCATAATTGATAACAATGTCATTAGTAAGTGTATCAAAATAAGAACTTCTTATTTTGATTGTATTTATTATTGTACTTGAGCTGGTATTGTCAGTACGGCACTTGATAAATGCAGAATCAACCAATGGTGACCATATACCATTTCTTTGAACCTGACCAGCAAAATAATATTGAGTTGAAGATGATAATTTAGCAATCACAGTAAATGTACTATCTCCGGTAAGTATTTTGTTCAATGTTGATGCCGGTGATGAAATTATAGTTGCTGAATCAGTTCCATACCAGATTCTGACACTCTCTGCAGTCGTTGCTGTTGACCATACTAATGTCACAGATGCGTCTGTTTTGGACTCAATAGGACCAAAGTGAAAATCATTTTTTGGAACAGGATATCCAACGGTGACATTTGTATCAATAGTATCGCTGTAATTCCCTGATATTGCCCGAATGTAAACGCCCCAGGCAACCGAATTCTGCACATTTTTAAACCACTGATTTGTATAATCGATTTTCTTATCTGCACTGGAAATTTCATCAGGAACAAGTGTATCATAAAAGAACGTGTTTTCCTCTTTTTTACCATAGTATATTACAACATAAGAATAATCTTTCAGATTGTCAAGTCCATTAATACTGAGTGTTACTGATCCAACGGCCCCTTTCTGAATACCAATTGTCAAAGGGTTTGCAAAAGCAACAGTTCCGCAGGTATATACATCTTTTGCTTTGATTGAGACAAAATCAGGGGTTGAATCATGTTCACTATCTACAATCCAGTGTGGAGAAGCAATAATAGACAACTTACCGCATTCATCATTTTTGGTGTTTATTATTAAAACCTCATTGACAGAATTAGTTCCCCCGCTTTTTGAGATGAGATCACTGAGAGCGAATTTGTACACAAATGATGCGTCTTCAGGCTTCAGAGGTGCGCTTCCATATTTACACCATACTCCGATAGTGTCAACATAAGGAGTTGAGCCGGGGACAGACGGCAGAGCAGAGAAATCATCTATTGTCATACTGACAGTAAGATTTTCAGCTGATCGGGAAACAAATGCCGCCTTTATATTTATTGGATTGTATATATCATTAACATTTCTCACAGTAAGTTTTATTAAATCTGATTTATCTGATGAACCGTTGTTATTAGTCACAATACAATAATAATCACCTGCGTTCACAGATACTATATTGTCGATTTTAAATGTATCTGTTACTGCACCTGTCAGTGGTTTGTCTTCGAAATACCACTGGACAGAATAAGAAACATTTGGTATTTTTTTATAACTGACATACATTGACCTTTTCTCTCCGGCAAGCGCTTCAACACTTCGCGTCTGATCAATAATTTCAGGTACCGGGATTGAATCAACATGTAAGTATGCTATTTTACTTGGTTGGCTGTCACCTAATGAAGAGACATAGCAAATATATGCTTTTCCATTATGAGCCTCTATACTGGCAGGCCCGATTTTAAGAGTAGAGGTTGCAGATGTCGGATTGGTTATTACAGTTCTTGCTTTGGTGGATGGATCAATATTAAACCATGTATATTTAAGTGTTATACCTGTAGCTGCAATAAAAAACGAAGCTGTGTCTTTTTCGTATATTGTATCATTTACAAGATCAGTGGTTATTACCGGTAAATTTTCTGAAACGTGTATGGTATCTCTCAGAGTTAAGGTATTTCCAGCTGGATTGGAAACCCTGCAGTGAATGGTTTTTCCATCATGATCAGCGCGTCTGATTTCTGCAACTGTAAACGAATCAACAAGAGAATCTGCTATAGGCTGCAATATATCATTTATATACCAGTGATATGAAAGATTATAGCCTTTTGCTGCAACAGTAAAAGTTGCAGGACTACCATTTTTAACATTCTTTCCTTCTGCAATGTCCCCGGTGATTACAGGCAGTTTCATTGCACGAAGTAAAACAGTATCACTTGTCACAGAACCGCTTTTGTTGGAAATCACACAATAGTAAAGTGTGCTGTCCAGAGTATCGGTCACCTCGATTTCTAACGTATCAGTTGTATCAAGTACAGCTGTACCACCTTTTTGATACCATGCAAATTTAGCATCAGTATTACTTACAATTGAAACAGAAAAGGATGTCAGCGACTTGACAGGAACAGTATCGTTTTTCGGCTGTCTTGTAATGTTAAGAGAATTATCAAATTTGTAGCATCCGGCATCATTACTTAATGTATCACGTTTTGCACCTTCAATATCAACTAATGTGAGCTTTGGTGTTCCGACAGCTTCAGCAACAGAATGTTTTCCAAGTTTCCAGGACGAACTAAGAAGATCACTCGGTCTTGATGTATCAGCAAACAAAGTGAGAGTATCTGCTGCTGATATTTGTTTAACACCGGTTCCGTAACCTGCAGTTGCTTCAGATGTCAATGAATACTCAACTTTTGATCTTAAAGATGATAATATAAGGGGACTTTTTGAAAAAATATTATTTGCAAATTTCATATTAGTTGTTGCATATGCAGTTGAACCAGTAGTAAAAACAGCTTTATTGTTGTCGAATGTACAATTTGTAACAGTTAAATACGGTGCAGCGGATGTACTGTAATAGCCAAGTCTGATTATAGTGTCTGTTATATTATTTGTAAAAAGACAGTTTTCAAATGATATTGTAGATGAAAGTGCACCTTTTAACGTTAAGAAAACTGATGTGTAATTCCTGATGATGCACTGTTTGAATGTCAGTGGAAAATTCTTGGAAGTTTCAACCTGATGTTCATAGTTAAAGGATCCGGTAAAAATAACCCGATCAAATTCTATTGGTACTGATTGAAAAAGATTATAAAATGTTGCTGCAGTATGGTTTAATATTGCAAAGCTGTCAGGATTTGTATTTTCACTTATAAAGAGCAATTTTTTATTATTATTCGAATTATACGCATAAGCTGAAGCAGCATATGTGTGTTGGTTTCTGCCGGCGAATATAACAGTATCAGGGATAGCCGAAGCTGTCATACTGTTATATGCTGTTAAAAAACTGTCAAAAGAGGTATATTTCGCAGTTGCATCATCAGCATCAATTTTTACTGATAATGCAAATGATGAAAATATTACTGAAGATAATAAAATTTGTAATAAAAACAACGGCATTTTCCGGACAATACTACATTTACCAGACAATTTAGACATTCTGTAGCTCCAGCGATATCGATTAAACGGTTATTTGACTATATATAATATTATATAATATAATAATACTGTTCTAATTAAAACAATTTAAAGAGACGTTTTTTAAAAAAAACCTGTATTCAGATGTATTCACAAACTGTTAAGTTCGTTTTCAAAAAGATTTGTCTTCCCAAATTTAAAAACAGCATCATTAAAGTCATCAGGGAGTGGTGCTGTAAATGTTACTGGAATTTTTGTAAACGGGTGAATAAAATTAATGCTTACTGCATGGAGTGCATGGCGGCTGAAACATTTAAGTATCGAGTATGCAAAAGGCCTGTCCAGCGGGTTTATTTTCATCAGAGACTCTTTGCCTCCGCCATAAAGTTTATCGGCAACAATAGGAAATCCTTTTGCACTTGCATGAACACGTATCTGATGTGTACGTCCTGTAAACGGCATGAATACTATCGCAGAAATTCCGCTTTTAGATTCAATAACCTGATATTCCGTTCGCGATTCCTTACCAATTGATGACGGTACACGTTTAATCGGATCCTGATGGCTTCGTGCGAGAGGAAGATCGATAAAACCATGAAGCACTGATGGAACGCCTAAGCAAAATGATACATATTTTTTATGAATTTTTCGTAATTGAAACATTGACGCCATAGCAGAATGCGCCTGATTTGTTTTTGCAACAATTAAAACACCGGAAGTTTCTTTGTCAAGCCTGTGAACAATACCCGGTCTGTCTGATGTAAATCCCTCAGACAGCATATTGAAACGGTTGATCAGGCCATTTACAATTGTGCCGTCTTTTACACCGTTTCCTGGATGGACTACTATTCCCGCGGGTTTATCAATGACAATTATGTATTCATCTTCATAAATGATTTTGAAAGGGATATCCTGAGGAGTGATTTTATACTCTCTGGAATTCTGAAAACTGACAACTTCCACGACAGCACCGCAATTGAGGCGCGTGTTCTTTGAAACTGCATTTCCATTTACAATCACTTTATTTTCAGATATAAGTTTCTGAATTTGTGATCTTGTAATATCACAAAGTTTTTTTGTAAGGTAACAGTCAAGCCTTTCACCGGACTCACTATTGTCAACTATATATTTTTGAGATTCCACAGGTTTCTATTTATTGAGGGTTGTTGCGTATCAATTAGTATTCTGATTTTCATTTAAACTTACTTTTAAAACTGCTTTTTCAGCTTCTTTTCTGCGTTTATCTTCAGTTAAGAAACAATATACGAGCAAAATAACACCAGCTGTAACGTATACATCAGCAAGGTTATATATAGGCCAATATGTATCGGCTGATATTCCCATTTTTATAAAGTCAACAACACCTTTGGCCGGGTGCAGCACTCTGTCAAAAAGATTTCCCATAGCCCCTGGAAGAATAAGTGCGATACCCCAGTGCATTGTGCGTTCTCTCAGCGGTAAATATTTGTAATAAATGACAAGAATCAGCATTGCAATAGTATTAAAAATAAAAAAGAAATGATTTGTTGGAAAATTTGCAATCAACTGTTTGGGATCCATACCAAAAACCGCACCTTTGTTATATACAAGTAATAACTGAAGATAGTCACCAAAAACATTTTGTGCAACACCGTAGGACAAATTTGTTTCAGCAAGATGCTTAGTAAACCAATCAAGGAAAAATCCAACAAGTGCAACTACAACCAGAAGAATCCATCTATGTTTAATTTCCTTCACTATTTTTCTCCTTAATGAACCATTAGTTATATTCAAAAATTCAAGTCAGTATGTTTTAAGTTTTAAAATTATATATCTTTTAAAATAAGTATATGTGATGAAAATAAAAAGAGATAATTGATGAGACAGATACATCCTTTTATAAAAATACTGCGTATTCATAATGCACTAATAGCTGCAATTGCAGTTATGCTTGGATTTTGGCTCTCTGATTCATTTTTTTCAGCAGTTGACATGCTGCTGCTATTTATAACTACAGTAGCATCTACCGGATTTGGTAATGTAATCAATGATATTCACGATATTACATCAGATAAAATCAGCCATCCGCAACGTCCGCTTCCACGCGGTGACATGGCAGTAAAAAGTGCCTGGATCTATTGCCTTTTTTTAATTTTTACTGCACTTATATGTTCATTTTCAGTTTCAGAAACTCATGGATTTGCAACATTTCTACCGCTTGTACTTCTGACAATTTACTCAATGTTTCTTAAAGGCACACCTCTTATCGGTAACTTTGTTGTTGCAGCATTAGTTGCATATTCAATTCTTTTTGGAGCATTGTCCGGACCAGGGTTTTCAAAACTTATATTACCGGCTGTTTTTGCATTTCTACTTAACTTTTCCAGAGAGATAATTAAAGATATACAGGATGAAGCCGGTGACAAAGCAGCTTCTGTAATCACCTCTGCAATATTACCTAGAAATATTCTTCGTACAATAATATTTACCTGTTCAATAATTTATCTGCCGATGCTCTTTATTCCTTATGTAAATGGCAGTTTTGGAACTGCATATCTTGCAGTCTGTCTGATTGTTATTTTACCACTGCATTTATACAGATCATTTCTTCTGTTTTCAAAACAGTGGGATTTACATCTTGCACGTATTTCTTTACTGTTTAAAGTTGAAATGATGTGTGGATTGCTGTCAATAGCTATTGATCACCTGCTTCGATAAACTACACTGCAGAACTTTACATACTTCAACAATTGAACTGAATGGGTTGTTTACAAAACAAAAGGGCAATCTGCATGAAATTTACTATCATGCAGATTGCCCGATTTTACAATTTTTTTCTGAAATGTTTCAGAAAAATTTATTCAGGAGCAACTTCAGAAGCAGTATCCTCGCCAGATGCAGAAGAACCTTCTCCATCCTCAGATTTCTTGCTTTTTGCTTTTACAACCTTTTGTTCTACAACAGCTTTTACAGGAAATTGTTCGCAATAACTCTGCCAGAGACTGCTGTCTTTGTCTTTAAAGTACTCTGTGATACTCAATACGATCTTGCGACCTTCGAGATCAAATTCAATTACCTTACCAGGTGTTTTGTCGCCGACTTTATATATACGTCCCGGCTGATTGACATCCTGTCCCAACTGATTCAGAGGTATGAAACCTTCTACATCTGCGGAAAGATTAACTACAACGCCCCTGTCAAGGATACGTGCAATTTCGCATTCTGTAACTTCAGTACCCACTGAGAATTCTTTTGCAAGATCTGCCCATGGGTCATCGGAGAGCTGCTTGATTCCAAGAGAAATACGACGTTTCTCCTGATCGACATCAAGAACTTTCACTTCAACAGTGTCACCTTTTTTCAGGAGTTCACCAGGATGATTGATCTTCTTTGTCCATGACATATCAGAAATATGAATGAGACCGTCAACACCCTCTTTAAGTTCAACAAATGCACCGAAAGCAGCGATGTTTCGGACTTTTCCTTTAACTATGCTGTTAATCGGAAATTCGCCTGGAACTTTTTCCCATGGATCCGGTTCAAGCTGTTTAAATCCAAGAGAGATTTTCTGGCTTTCCTTATCAATTTTAAGCACAACAGCTTCAACGATATCGCCGATACCAACGATCTTTGACGGGTGCTTAATATGCTGTGTCCATGACATTTCAGAAATATGAATAAGACCTTCGATTCCTTTTTCAAGTTCCATGAACGCGCCGTAATCTGTAATGGAAACGATCTTGCCGCGAACGCGTGAACCTTCAGGATATTTTTCTTCAATACCTTTCCAGGGATGCTCACTGAGTTGCTTCAGACCTAAGGAAATACGCTCTTTATTTTCATTAAAGTCAAGAACTTTAACCTTGAGTTTATCGCCGATTGCAACGATTTCAGATGGATGATTGACTCTGCCCCATGACATATCTGTAATGTGGAGAAGACCATCAACACCACCAAGATCAATAAATGCACCGAAATCTGTAATATTCTTTACAGTACCTTCACGTACTTGATTTTTGTCAAGTTCTGTAAGGATCTTATCTCTCATTGCACTGCGATCTTCTTCAAGAATTACACGACGTGAAACAACAATATTTCTGCGTGCTTTATTTACTTTGATCACTCTGAATTTGAAAGATTGACCAATAATAGCATCCATGTCAGGAATCTGACGGAGATCGATCTGTGAACCTGGAAGGAATGCATCTACACCGAAAAGATCAACAACAACTCCACCTTTGATTCTACGCAGTAATCTGCCTTCAACGGTTTCCTGATCTTCGTATGATTTGTAAATTCTATCCCATACTTTAAGGAAATCTGCACGTGATTTTGAGAGTATGATCTGGCCTTCACTGTCTTCTACCTGCTCAAGAAAGACGCTGATCTCATCACCGGGTTTGAATTCATTGACATTTTTGAATTCAGAAATAGGAATGATACCTTCTGACTTAAAGTTGACATCAACAATCACTTCCTTGTCAGTAATACGAAGGATTCTTCCACTGACTACCTGTCCTTCTTCAATGCCTTCGAGTGATTTGTCATACGCTTTCAGAATTTCCTGAACCTGGCCCGGCTTGTAATAACTTTCTTCAAAATCTGACAGGTCAATTTCTGCACCTGACGCATCAACGCCGATAAGAGCCAAAGTTTCTTCCACCTTAGTATCAGACATAGTAAGGTTTCTCCATACATTTTGGTTAGAGGTTAAATAGAATGTTTATATTATAGAGCACATGTTAACAAATAATAAACGCAAGTCACATGTGCAGTATTTCTTTATTTTAAAAATTATTTTTCAAGCAGCATACGGGCTTTTGAAACAATAAACTGAACCTGTTCATCAAATGACATATCGGTAGTATCAATTTCCTGTGCACCGTCAGCTTTACACAAAGGACTGTTTGCTCTTGTAGAATCTTTATAATCACGAATTTCAAGATCTTTGATCAATTCATCAAGTGTCTTTTTAACTCCGAGCTTCTCAAAATCTTTCAATCTTCGCCGGGCTCTCTCTTCAACAGAAGCGATCATGAAGAATTTTAATTCAGCATTACAGAAAACAACAGTGCCGATATCGCGCCCGTCGCATACAACTGATGTATTGCCCGCAATAATCCTCTGCTGTCTTACAAGTGATTCGCGTACAACTGCCGGTGCACAGTAATCAGATACATTTTTTGTCACCTGGTCGCTGCGAATTGCATCACTTACATCTTCCCCATCCATCCATACTTTTATATCAGGAGGTATGCCTGTAAATGATATGAGTGTGCTGTCTGTCAATGCTTTGAGTGCTTTAAGATCATCTGATGCGATAGCATTACGCAGAGATTTAAGAGTGATCACACGATACATTGCGCCAGTATCAAGATAGGTAAAACCAAGTTGAGCTGCAACCGCTTTAGCTGTAGAACTTTTACCAGATCCGGCTGGACCATCAATCGCAATTATCATCAACACCCTTATGTATTACATGAATTATAAAATAATCTCACGAATATATCATATTTACTTAATTAATGCAAGAAATTTATAAGCCGGATTCAGATTATTATAAGATTGGATGCCAGCAGGAAAAGATGAGCAGTGACTAAAGCAAAAAACAGTCACTGCTCATAAATGACAATTATTTACTGCAATCGATTTCGGGTTCCGGTGTTGTCAATTTATCATAGAATTTGACATAGTCATCCCGTTCCTCAGAGTCACGGAATTTTATTGCAACTCTTGGATGTTCATTTCGAACTCCGGTAATCATGTAGGGAATAATGTATCCCCATTCGATTTCTTTACTTAATGGTAAATAGTAATTCTGAATCAGTTCAAGAATAGGCCGCATTTTATATTTAGGGTTCTGTAAGAAGCCAAGCAGCAGTTCAACACAGCAATTACCCGGTCCCCTGCCAATGCCATAAACAGATCCATCAACCATGTTGGCTCCGTCAATAATGGCCTGAATTGTATTTGAAAATGCCAGTTGACGATTGTTGTGAGTATGAATTCCAATTGTTTTTCCAGGCAGAGCATTCTGATATTTCTTTACGAGAAAAGAAACATCTTCAGAATACATAGCACCAAAAGAATCAACGACATAAACAATTGGAACAGATGTCCTGCTTAAATCATCAAGTGCTTCATCAATCTCCCTTTCAAGGTTTGTTGAAACAGCCATTATATTCACTGTAGTTTCATACCCTTTATCCTGAATCATATTACATAGTTCAATTGCCTTGTTCACTTCTTTAATGTAACAGGCAACACGAATCATGGAAAATGGAGATTGTGTCTGGGGAACAATATCTTTTTCCTCAACTCTTCCTATATCAACCATACATGACAGTTTAGTGAGCGGCTCAATGCCGTCAATTATTCGTCGAATATCATCATCATCACAAAATCGCCATTTACCGAATTGTTTTGGATCAAACTGATCTTTGCTGGCTTTGTATCCAATTTCCATATAATCGACGCCTGAGTCGCACAATCCCTTATAAGTTGCACGGACAAATTCATCTGAAAAATTCCATTGGTTAATTAAACCACCATCGCGGATAGAGCAATCCATGATCTTGATCTCAGGCCTGAACATTTGATCTCCTCCCAAATACATATTTAGAGTTTTCATATAGCATTATCGCTTATACTGAATTTTTTTCTAAAACAATATAATAAACAATACAATAAATTATTTAGTATTTATCCATTGATTGGAATACGTTCTCAATAAATAATATAAGCCAATAATTTCTCTTTTACCACAAATAGTTTTCCGGGTATTATTTTATATGCAATTAAGAGTATTATTTATCATGTGATATTGGAGATGTAATGGTTTCAAAAGAAAGAATTGCAAAAAACATTCAAAACTGTCTTGATGACACATCGTTTCTTTCAATTCCAGGACAGAAAAAAGGCAAAGTCCGCGACAGCTATGATCTTGGTGATAAGTTGCTTCTGATAACCACAGATCGTCAAAGTGCTTTTGACCGGGTTTTGGCAAATATTCCTTTCAAGGGGCAGGTTCTTAATCAGGTAAGTGCATTCTGGTTTGAAAATACTGCTCACATTGTTAAAAATCATTGTCTGTCAATTCCAGATCCTAATGTTACAATTGCAACAAAATGTTCCGTTTTTCCAATAGAATTTGTTGTACGAGGTTATCTCACAGGTTCAACTGATACCTCAGCATGGACTCAATATGCAAGAGGCATCCGTAATATCTGCGGAAATAAACTGCCTGACGGTATGGTTAAAAATCAGAAGTTTGACAGGCCGCTACTTACTCCTACAACAAAATCAGATGCACACGATGAATCAATCTCCGCAGAGGAAATTGTATCAAGAGGTATAATTGATAAGAATACATGGAAAAAGCTTGAAACCATAGCGTTTAATCTTTTCAATTTTGGTACAGAAACAGCATCAAAAAATGGTCTCATTCTTGTTGATACGAAGTACGAACTTGGTATTGATGCAAACGGCGAGATAATGCTTATTGACGAAATACACACACCGGATTCATCCCGCTACTGGATTAAAGATTCTTACACAGAACTTTTCGCAGCAGGTAAAGAGCCGGAAAATATTGATAAAGAATTCTTACGTCTCTGGTTCAGAGATCATTGTGATCCTTACAAAGACAAAGATCTTCCTGAGGCTCCTGTTGATCTTGTTACAGAGCTTTCATTTCGTTATATAAAATTATATGAGATGATTACAGGAAAGCAGTTTGATATAACTGAAAACTGTGATATAAAAACAAGAATGAAGACAAATCTTGCAGCTGCAGGAATAATAAGAGACTAAATTTACATGTAATAATTATTATTTTCTCTGAAAAAAAAGCATCTTAATAATAAATTTATATATGCAAATCATGTCAACTATAATACTGAATAACTTATAATTTATACTGAATATATTTTTTACAATACAGCGGAGGCATAAATGGCGGCAGGTAGCCCTGATTTAATGAGTACAATTGTCAGTCTTTGCAAAAGACGCGGGTTTATATTTCAGTCAAGTGAGATCTACGGCGGTCTCAACAGCTGCTGGGACTATGGTCCTCTTGGAGTTGAACTGAAGCGTAATGTAAAGGAAGCCTGGTGGCGGTCAATGATCACAAATCGCAGGGACATTGTCGGTCTTGATGCGTCCATTCTTATGCATCCTAAAGTCTGGGAAGCATCAGGGCATCTCAGCGGCTTCACTGACCCTCTTGTCGATTGTAAAAAATGTAAAGAACGGTTCCGCGCGGACCATCTTGATAATCTTGAAAAATGTCCTAAGTGCGGTGGTGAACTTACAGCAATACGTAAATTCAATCTTATGTTTAAAACATTCATGGGTCCGATTGAAGATCAGTCGGCAACTGTTTATATGCGTCCGGAAACAGCACAGGGTATTTTTGTCAACTTTCTTAATGTCCAGCAATCGGCCCGTCTTAAACCTCCTTTTGGAATCGGTCAGATCGGCAAAAGTTTCAGAAATGAAATAACTCCTGGTAACTTTACTTATCGTACACGCGAATTTGAACAGATGGAGATGGAATTTTTTGTTCCTCCTGCTGAAGATCAGCAGTGGTATGAATACTGGAAAAACTTCCGTCTTGACTGGTACATTAAACACGGTATCAAAAAAGACAAACTCAGACTTCGTGAACATGACAAAAGTGAACTTGCACATTACGCAAAAGGATGTGCCGATGTGGAATATGAATTTCCATTCGGCTGGAGTGAACTGGAAGGTATTGCAAACAGAACTGATTTTGATCTGAAGAAGCATTCTGAAGCAAGCGGAAAGAGTCTTGCCTTCTTTGATGAAGAATCAAAACAGCACTATTTTCCATATGTCATTGAACCTGCTGCAGGGGCTGACCGCGCAACACTTGCATTTCTAATTGATTCCTATGATGTTGAGGGTGAAGGAAAAGATGCACGCACAGTTCTGCGCTTCCACCCTTCTCTTGCGCCTATTAAAGTGGCGGTGCTGCCGCTTGTTAAACGCGACGGCATGCCTGAAAAAGCGGAAGCCATTTACAATGATTTGCTTGACAACTCAATAAAATCATTCTTTGATGCGAACTCATCAATCGGTCGCAGATACGCCAGGCAGGATGAAGCCGGAACCCCATTCTGTCTCACTGTCGACAGTCAGTCTTTACAAGATGACACTGTGACACTTCGTGAACGTGACAGCCGTGAACAGTATCGCATTGCTGCATCTGCGGTTGTTGACATTGTTTCCAAAAAAATCAAGGAATCTAAAAAATGATGCAATTAGTAAATGTGATCATGGGAGGACCGTCAGCGGAAAATGAAATTTCACTGAAATCAGGCCGCGAAGTGATATCTAATATTGATAGATCGAAATATCGTGTCAGAGCTGTTGTTGTCAATAAAGAAAAAGAGTTCTATTTCTGTGACATTGGCAGTACAGTACCATCACTTGATGATATAACAGTACCGGAAAAAACAGGGTGTTTTCAGGGACCATTTTCTCCTTCTGACTCTGCTGTCATATGGAATGGCTGTAATGTCGCATTCCTTGCACTGCATGGTGAATTCGGTGAAGATGGTGTCATACAGGGATATCTTGACACTATTGGAATTCCATATACCGGTTCATCTGTATATGGAAGCGCTGTTGCCATGAATAAAATTGCATCAAAATATCTATATATACAGAACGGGCTTGATGTTCCGCCATACGCAGTTTATGGAAAGAATCATCCTGAAACAACAGTTGATACTATTATAGCAGAACAGGGTCTTCCCTGTTTTGTCAAGTGCCCGCAATCCGGATCAAGTCGTCTTATGGGTAAAGTATCAACAAAAGAGGAGCTTGTTTCTCTTCTTAAGGAACTATCCATGTCTGCCAATGAAATTCTTGTTGAAAGCATGATCAGTGGTCCGGAATTTACATGCGGTGTCATTGATATGCCTGATGGAACAACAAAAGCACTGCCGCCAGTTGAAATAAGGCCCAAAGGCTCGGCATACTTTGACTTTACAGCCAAGTATTCTGACGGATGCTCCGAAGAAATAGTTCCGGCACCGCGTCCGGAGCCGCTTCTTAAGCGTATTCAGGATGCG
>Ga0209800_10000407_pt1 | contig 69974 bp, 67 predicted proteins | sample Higcelweek8metaG_FD_187174 | JGI IMG/M metagenome (GOLD analysis project Ga0209800, IMG submission 187174) | Freshwater pond sediment microbial communities from the University of Edinburgh, under environmental carbon perturbations - High... | ecosystem: Environmental > Aquatic > Freshwater >... | reverse complement strand
GCAACATGACAAACATATACTTGAACTACAACATATCCATGATGTGATACTCCCGACAAGATTATATGTAGTTGAAGTTGAGTATGACAAGTTTGGGCTATGTGTAATGTAGGGGCTACGATTGCATGATTAACATCTTCAAGTTATGGAAGTTATTTTCAATGGTGAAGAAATAAATGATTTTCTGCATCCAATCCGCTTATACAATCTACTCAAATAAATTCAGTGAATCCAAATCTAAATGATATCTATAAATTCGTTGCAAATACTTCATTAACTAATTTTGATTGGTTACAAATTCAATCATGAACACTGTGGTGATGAAATTCATCAGATAGTGGTACATTTGATTGACAAATAAATGATACACTTAGAAAATGACCTTGTCCATCTTGACGGCATGTACCATCGGCAAAAGATTGGCAAGATGAATGTAATTCTATTATGAGTCCTACTGTTTGTAGCTATGGCATGGATGATGCACTAGGAAAGATTAGGACAATATTATTATTACCTTATGCAGGCGCACTTAACCCAACTTATGGTGTTCAAAATACTCAGGGCATAGCTGGTAAATATTGGTCTTCTTCTCCAAGAAATACTAATGCTTTTTCTCGGACTTTTACTTCTACTAATGTTCGGCCCACAATTGATCATTACCGTGCCAATGGCTTCTCTGTTCGTTGTCTTAAAAATTAACCTAATAAATCTTCTTATAAAAATAACACTTTTCACTACCATTATACAATTTCCTTTTTTTCCAATCTTTCATATTAATCATTGTATCAAATTCGAAATAAGAAGTTATTAATCATCAATTAAGTTCTGGATTCTTTTTAAAAATTGTAGAAATATCTCTATAAATTGAATCAAGATTAGACTCGTTAAGTCTTAATCAGTAAGGAGGATTAGATACAAGGGTTCAAGATAAATTCTTTTCTCATAGATAATCTGCTACCATCTTCTGTTTCACAATTATTGTATCAGCAACTCAAGCATTTTTGGCATTCTTGAGAGTAATTCTTACACTATTTTCATCAATATCGCTACCAATCAAATCGTATTTTTTGTCATGAAATGCTTTCTTTTTTGCTTCATCAAGGGCTAATTCTAAATGTTTGTTATCATACCAGGCGAACTGCTCGAAACTAAATCTGCGCCCAAGACTACCTGGAGCAATATTTCTAGCTATTAGTGCAGCCTCAACTAAGATTGTACCGGAACCACAGAAGAAATCATAAAGAGGCTTCTTGAATGACCATCAAGAAAGAAGAACTAAAGCAGCTGCAAGAGATTCCTTGATTGGTGCATCATGTTCAACTACTTTATATCATCTCTTATGAAGTGCTTCTCAGCTAGTATTTAGAAGAACTCTACATTCATTTTCTTCGATAAAAAGTAGAATCTCAATTGGTTTTTTATCAGCATTCTCATATAGAATATCATTCTTAGAACCTGTAAGTTTAGTTACTATTGCTTTTTTTGCGATTTTTTGGATTGCAGGCACACTATCAAGATTGGATTTGATAGATACTCAGTTAGTGTGAATAGGATTATCTCAAGAACAATATTTTTCCCAATTAACACTATGAACTATATCAAACAGATCATCAAAATCTTCAACCCTTCACTTCGTCAATTCTAGATATACCTTATTCCCTACTCTGCTCCAGAGATTAACTCTAGCAATTCCTGCATCATCTGTTTCTGCATAAATGTATCTATCAGAACTTTTAAGATTTTTATAACCAAGTCTTTCAATTTCTTTTGATAGAATAGATTCAACTCCAGCAATACAAGTAATAAACAATTTCATTTTGGAATAATTAAAAAATATATTATAATAGAAGACATAATAAGTTAGTTATAAAAAGAAAAGTGAAAAAAGCAAGAAGTTTTACTTGCAAAAAAATAGTTTTTTGGTTATTATGATATAATTCTTACCTTTTACATAGCTCTTACAATAAGAAAATATATTTTATACATTAATTCAGAAACAAAAAAACAATGACTGATGAAAACTTAAATAAAGATGAACTAGAGTTTTATGCGACTAAGCAATATTTATCAAAAATTGCCGAGAAATACAAGTTGAGATGATACAATGATGTACTATTAGAAGATAGTTGAGATTATTTAGGTGAAATTAAATGACTATGAAAATCTATAAATATCCAAAATGAACTGTTAAAAGACCTTGTCTATGATATGTGACAATCTCTTAAGAAAATTGGCAAAATCAAATTCATTAATCCTAGAGCAAAAAAATCACTAATAGAAAATAGTCTTCAAATATATTCTCAGTTTGTAATTTTTACAGAAAACATTATCAGAAATGAATGAAGAATTATAGATACTATTGATAAATTTCGCAGAATTGAGCAAGAAATAGATATCAAAAATAGAGCACTCACAAGATATGGATTCGATAAAGAATTCAAGGATATGCTTGAATGAATTGTAAATAAAAAATACAGAGACCTAACTACGATAATATTCGATCTAAATAATCTCAAAGGTATTAATGAGAATTTCTGACATCAAACTTGAGCAGAATCTATATACAAATTCTGAACTATTCTAAGAGAAGAACTAAAGAATTCTTGATTTAAGTTTCTATTATCTAATTATTTTTGATGAGATGAATGGTTTCTATGTCTTATTGATGTTAGTAAAGCAGAAAGTGAAGCATTTGTTAAGAGATTTTTTCTTACACTATCTAATAACATCTATAAGATAAGAGATCACGATTTGAAACTCTGAGCATGTGCATGAATTGCCTACTATCGCCCATGAAAAACTACTCAAGAATTCCTGACTCAGAAGAAGCTTATTGCAGTAGCAGATACTCTCCTATTACAAGCAAAAATCAGAAAAACTAAGAATAAAACTGGTAATGCATACAAAATCATCAACATTACAAGTATGGTTCCAGAAGAACTAAATAAAATTACAAAAAAAATTCAAACAATTCCTAGAAAACTACACAAAAGTACTCTTAACAAGAAAAAACTTGTTGAATTGTTCAAAATGCGCAAAAAACAAAATGAGAGCATAATGATTGCACGCACACTTTGAGTGAAAAAAATACTCAGATACAATATCGATCTTATCAACGAAATAATCTGAAATAAAATTATTGAATCAATATCAAATGTACTAATTGATACTAAAAAACAAACTCACCAAAAAGTTAAGAAAATTAACAAAAAACTCTCAAATATGATTATCTGAGAATTAGAAAAAATTAGTGACAGTATCAAATTAAATACAGAACAAAGAGCTGCTTTTGTTGACAAATTGCTCAGTTCTGATGAGTTCCAAAAATTCAGTGATAATGAGATAGAATCAATCTATCAAAATAGTACATTTGAACTATAATATTATTTTCATCTTCTAGATTTGATTATTCAGTTCATAATATCTGCGAATTGTTTATCTTGATTCATTAATACATAAACTCTATCATGTCATTTCTTGTTAGATAATTTTCAAATCGACCAATTGTTATCGATTAACATTCTAATCATTTCATTTTTTAATTGAAAATAACTATCTTCAGTATTTTTATAGGTGAATTTAGCAGGAATTTTAATTTTCTTTTCAACAACTTTTTTGACTGAAATTTTACTTTCTGGCTTTGGTTTTTTAGATATAATTTTCTTTTCGGGTTTTTGCTTCTGAACTTTAGTTTTCTTTTCTAGTTTTGATTTTTTTACTTTAGGACTCGGGTTTTCTGGAAGTTTTTGTGGTCAGAAGTTATCTCAACTTTGAGGTTTTTTAAGCCAATCAATAGTCTTATTTATTTCATTTTTATCAATACTTCATCTTTTAGTTAATCACTCTTTAAATACCTTGCGTAATTTTGTAGCAAAAACCTTATCTCATCTTAATATTTCTCAGAATAAATAAGGAGTTATACCAAATCTTGCAATAATTTTATTTGTAAGCTTAACTCAATTAGAAAGTAAATCTATAGATAATTTCTTAATTTCTTCATCAGATTTAACTGGATAAGAAATAAATTGTGCTGGATTAACAGGAATAGATTTTTTCCTGCTTGTAAAAACTTGTGAAATATTTTCTTTTGTATTATCAGTTAATCAACTAGTTAAAGAATTCTTGATTTTCCAAAAATCAATCTTTCCTGTTGATTCAATTATATCAACAACTTTTAAAAAAAACTCATTATCTAATAGTCATTTCCATAAATCAGGGTTAATTTTTAATTCAACGCAAGCGGCGGCAAAATTTGATCATTGATTCTTACAAACACAGGCATATAATGATCTTCCAACATGAGGTACTCACTCTATAGTCAATTTTTTTACTCATTCTTGAATTAATAAATCCCTATCTTCAATGTGCTTATTTAATAAAGAAGTGTCCATATATTAATAGTTAAGTTTTATTTACTATAAATTTTATTGTTTATTTGTCAATTTTTATAATTAAAATCAGAAAATAATCAAATAAATTTTGAAATATTACATTTTTTCATATAATTTGCACGCTTTAAAAAATAACATAATAAATATGCGAGTTACAAGCAAAAAAATAAACGCTTATACAATTGAATTAAATATCAAAGAAACTGCTGTAGAATTCGAAAAAGCGAAACAAGAAGTTTTAAAAAAAATCAGTGAAAATGCGAATATAAAATGATTCCGTAAATGAGCTAAAATCCCAGAGGAAATACTCGTTAAACAATATGGTGAACAACTTATTGAGAACGAAACAATAGACACTCTTATTAATACAGCATATCCAAAAGCGCTTAAAAAAGAGGGTTTTGTGCCAACCTGACCTGCTGCATTCAAAGAACTAATATCTACTAATCCATTTGAGATAGTTCTTGAGGTTGAAGTTCTGCCAGAAATAGAAGTTGATGAGAAAAAGGTTAAAAAAATTAAAATTAAAAAACAAGAATTCAAAGTAGAAAAAGATGAAGTTGAAGCAACTATTAAAGAAATAGAAAAGAGATTTACAACTTTTGAATTCGATGACACGGCTACAATTGCTTTATGAGACAAAGTTACTTTAGATACTATGGGTTATGATAAGAAATGATGAAAAGAAATACCAGAAACAAAGGTTACGGCCTTCCCTCTTGTAATTTGAAGTGGATCTTTTATTCCATGATTCGAAGAAAAATTAACATGAGCAAAAATCAATGAAGAAGTTGAATTTGATATTATATTCCCTGCTGATTATCACTCAAAAGAATTCCAATCTAGAAAAGTATTTTTCATTGCAAAAATAAATAAAATTGAAAAAGCAAAAGCTCCAGAATGGACAGAAGATTTTATTGAAAAACTAAGATGAGTTAAGACTGATCTTAATTGATTCAAAAAAATACTTGAAGATGAGATTCTTCAGGAAAAAGAGCGTAGAGCAAGATTAGAAGATGAAGCAAAACTTCTTGCAGAACTTGAAAAAGCATGTAAAATTGAACTATGAGCACATCTTCTACAACATGAGATTGATAGAGTATATCAAGAACATACTGATAATCTAAAGACTCAATGAATCCAACTTAATCATTATCTAGAACACTTAAAGAAAAGTGAAGAAGATTATAAGAAAGAAACTATTGAACCAGAAGCAACAAGAAGATTGAAGGCAGAATTAATTCTGGAAAAACTAAAGACAATGTATGATATGGAAGTTAGCGAAAAAGAGATTAATGATGAAATAGAAAAAATAATGGTTCAATACGCAAGTACAGAGGTTAAAGAAAAACTAAAAGCAAAACTTATTCCTTGAGATACATACTACGAAGACATTAAATCACGTTTAAAATATAAGAAAATAATTGATACATTTTTTGAATAATAGAAAAAGGACCGGGTACAAACCGGTCCTTTACATTTTGTCTGGCACGCCTACGCACGAGGAATCGCGATTGCGAGCTCGTCGTAAACAGTCCGTGCATTACCCTCGTAGAGAGCATCTTGAGGCCTATCTTCAAAGGTCCCACCTGCCATGTAATGCTGAATAATCATGGCAAGTCCTATGGTCTCAACTTGCTTACTTCCCAACCCAAAAAAGTAGCCACGAAGTTTTATATTGTTGAGCCCATTACTGTAAGGTTGCCTCCTGTAGAATTGAAGATGATCAATCTCATGCTTGAGGTCAATTTCAGTGGCCGTTCTCACTTCATCAACCCTGTACCAAGGAAACTGTCCGATCTCAACATTTGCGGACCGGAACATTAAATTCTTTCCTCCATAATCGCAAATGTAGTGCATAATCAGACAGCAATGCCACGGTATCTCTCTTCTCTTGAAAGATTCAAGACGACCCATGTTACGCTCATCCAATCTGTTGCACATGTGTTCACCGACAACCACTCCAATGAAACGAGTAGAGTCGTCCACATATTGCATTACGATTGTTCCTGGACAGTAAGTTTGAATAGGAGTTTCTTCGTTCATTTCTAAATCCTCCACAAGTAGGTTTCCCCGAAAATGGGTTAATTTAATAATAATGAAATTATTGTTTTGTCAATAGATTTTATCTTAACATTTTATCTTAAGAACATTTACTTAATAATCAAAAAACAATTCGCTCATTCTTTCTTAATTATATCAAGGCAAATTTTATAAAAATTATCAAGCTTATTCTGTTGAGAAATAATTCTAAGTCTATTGATTGTTAAAATCGCAATATTGTTATTCTGAGCGAATTCGAAGAATCCCTTTTTGATTCTCATTTGATATAAAATTAACTTAATTTCACTAAAAATGTTTATATTCTTAACATTATCATCCAAACAATCAAGGAATTAATTTGACAAATAAAATAAATTATTATTATTAATTTAGTGCAAAACCTGTACTAAAAACAAAAGAGGATAATATCATGGCACAAGAAACCCTAAAGAAGGAAGACATACCTAGCTTGGTTGGATGGCAAATACTTTTGGCAATCCTGGCAATGTTTGGCACAATAATCCTTTACATCTGGGGACTCCCCACCACATGGGAAGCGGCCAACTTCAGGCAGTGGAACTGGCAGGCAACATTCTTCACTATATTCTACGGAATTCCCATTGTAGGAGGTTTATTTCATACACTTGGAGATATCAACAGAGACAATACGATAAGTCTTGATCTAGGATAGACTTCACATCTTACCAATTCACGACCAACAAGTCTGTGATTTGGCAGTACTAAGAAAAACCCCCAGCATACTGAGGGTTTTCATTTTCAAAAAAAATACTTCAAACTCAAAAAAACAATTAGTACACCCTTACTTTAATATCTATAATTTTGCAAAAACAATCTTAATATGCTAGAATTGAACTATTATTAATTATTCATAAATAATATGCCGGAAAGACAAGAATATAACATAAATTCTCAAAATAAATCAGAAAAGCAAGAAATAAAAAATAAAATAGTCGAAGAATGTTCAAATAATTTAAATCAGCTATCAATAGATGTAATAGATAGTTTTGTCATGCTTTTATCAAAAGAAAATACAGAATGACAAGATACAAAACTATTACTAGAAAATACCCTAAAAAAACTTAACTGTGAGTCAAAGAAAAAATATTTTTTTGAAAAATTATTAAAAATAAATCCAGATATATTATTATTCAATATTGAAATAGTCGAAAATAACATCCAATGTATAAATAAGAAAGATGTGTTTTTAGAAATAGCCACAGTATCTCCATTTTCTTTATTGATTTTAACAGAAAAATACATTAACGAATCTTATGCAGAAGAAATACTATTAAAAGTTGCAGAAACTGAAGATATGACAATGGCGTATCATTTTATTTATAAAAACAAATCATTTGCTAAAAATATAATAAGCAGAGCAATAAGTCATAACCCAAATGGAATAGAGCACTTTTTTACTAATTTTTATTTTGAAAAGTTCAATGAAATGACTTATGCTAAAGAATTAATTTTAGAGGCAATAAAGAAGAATCCTATATCTATATTTAAGTATTTAAAAAGAGGGAATAAAAATCTTAACAACTTAACAGAAATAAAAGAGTGTATAAAAATTGCTCAGAATTTAATTTGATCACGTGAACTAAAAAGAAATGATTATCTTGAAATATGAGAAACAATAAATTATTTACACAATGAAAGTGATGAAATTAGGTATTTAGTTATATCAGAATTTGACGATAATATGTTATATAAACTAATAACCAATTGAAGGGCAGAAGTATTTACTTCAACATACAACTGAGTTCTCAATAGATTAATAACCAAATTAAAAAGTAATTGAAAAGATATTTATGATTTAGTAAAACAAAATAATTTCAAATGATTAAATATATTCATGGAAGCTGCTACATCATATTGAAGAATTACAGATGTTTTAAGTACAATAAAAGATGAAAACAAGAAAAAAGAATTAATAGATAAATTATTTGATGAAGAAGTAATTAGTTGAGATATTAATAACTACATATGTATACTAGAAATACTACAAAAATTAGATTGAGAATTATATGAATATATGATCAAAATAGTTAAAGACAAATTTGAAAATTGACAAAATAAGAATGCTTGGTGAATTATTGCAAAATTTAATAGCTACAAATCAAGAAATATAGATTTAAAATCTATTCCTGATAAATATCAAATATCAAAAATTGATTGATTTAAATCACAAGAATTGTTTAATAAAAAATGAATAAACCTGCAACAATATTGCTTTTATAATGACGAGGATTGAGAATCATCATATAAAAATTTCATTAACTGATACAAATGAAAAACTAATTGGATAATTCAAGATAAATGAAATTATAATATAATTAAATCTAACTGAGGCACTGATAAGAGCATTAATATATATGCCAACAAGCCAAAATCATGACAAGAATGAGTTGACGAAGTAAGTCAAAAAATTGAATCAACTTGATTAGAGCCATCAATTATTGTACATAGATGACATAGTTATCATACATCAAGTACTTTAGATATAATCTCCCCAGAAACAAAAATAGTATTTTTATGATCTTGTTGAGGTTTTCAGAATATAAAAGAAGTGCAAGATAAATCAAAAGTTGCACAGGTTATATCTACAAAATGAACTGGTTCAATGTTAGTCAATGATCCATTATTAAAAGCAATTAATGAGGAGATATTAAAATGAAATGATATTCAATGGGAAAGTATATGGAAAAAAGTAACACCAAAATTAAAAAATAATGAGAATTTTTCAAACTATATAAGACCTGATAAAAATTTAGTAGTTTTGTTTTATAATAAGTACAATAAGCTAGAGGAAAAAAATACATAGAAGCAGCTCTACTTCAAGCTCAAAAAACAATTCGCTCACTCATTTTTAATAATATCAAGGCAAATTTTATAAAGATTATCCAGTTTATTATTTTGGGTAATAATTCTAAGTCTATTGATTGCTGAGATATACTTAATTCTAACTATCTCTCATAGCTTCTCTCTTGACAAATATTTCTCAAATTTCTTAAGATATTTGAGTATAAGATAATTATCTATTCATAACTTATTATCAGCTAATAGAAGAGAGTCAAGCAAAGCCAATTCTTCTCATGCAACTAAGAAATTAATGTTGTTAATCTGAATTTTAGATAAATATTGCTTAAGATAATTAAAACTGAATTTCTTAGAGCTAACTCAAGGCTTAAATGTTTTAAACATAATTAAATAATTTGAGTTAATTTGTACAGTTTTTTGTATATCTTTTGTATATACAATGAGTTTGTTTTGAATAGAATAGTCTTTTAGATGTAATTCAAGTGATTTATTTCATCATATGAAGTAATTTCATTCACTTTCATCCTTAATAATTTTTTGAACGATTTGCCAATAATTATTATCAATAATATCTATTTCTCTCACATCTAAACCATTATTTATGTAATATAATCAATTCTTAAGTGGAAAAATAACATTAGAAGATTTGAGTCTGTAGATAATTTTATAGATTTCTGTTTTATGTTTTTTATTTCATATAGAATAATCAGGATCGAATATATCTCAAATATCTTCAATAGAAAATATTTTTCACATTTGTTTTCACAATTTGTGCACAATTTTGTCAAATGTTATCATAAGTGTTTTTGCTTTATATTAAGTAATAATTTACTATAATTTTACAAACTTTTTTACTATAAAAGTAGTATATGTTTTTACTATAAAAATCAAGTTTATTTTACTACTAACAATATTTGTATTATATTAAATATTATGTTATAATGGCTACAGTAATACTAAACTAAATAATGTGAGAAGACAATAAAAAACAGGAGAATGAAACAATTATCTGAAAAATGGAGAACTCAATATATTTAGATTGAAGTTCTGATTTAAAAAGCTTAATTACACACAAATACTCTGATAATTGGAAAGCATGGGAGTCTAATACTAGAAGATTAAGTAAATTCTGAAAAAGTGAGTTATATGATGTTATCAAGAAAAATAAAGAGTTGATAATTAAAAAATGGAATAATGATCCAGAATTTATATATTTTTGTAATAAATTTTTTATTAATCAAGATAATATAATCGAGAGTATAAATTACTTTTGATGATATAAAATACTAAACTATATATTCAAGAGTCTTAGTTGAGAACAAGAAGAACTATCAAGCAATTATATCTTTATTACAACCAAATTTCTTGGATTCATAAAGTGGAAATGACTATGAATAGAAGATTTATTAAAAATAACAATAATTTTGAAAAATATAATTATTGATGGATTTTTAAATGAAGATTTGAAAATGGTAAATTATATCAATTCTATTTTTGATGAAATTTCTACTAATTTATCAAAAAATTATAATGAAATAATTATCAAAATTCTAGACGAATATACTAATGCTATTAATAATTCTAATATAATCACTAAAACTGATGTATATTGAAAAATAACTTTTGCAAATGACGAGTTCTGTAAACTGTCTTGATATACCAGAGATGAATTATTATGAAAAGATCATAATATTGTACGTCATCCTGATATGCCAAAAGAAGTATTCAGAGACCTTCGGGATACTATACAACATAAAAAAATTTGGAAATGAATTATTAGGAATAAAAAAAAGGATGGTTCAACATATTGGGTACAGGCAACAATTGCCCCAATTTTATGAGAAAATGATAATATTATTGAATATATTTCCATTAGAACGGATATTACAGAATTAAAAGAAGCTTATAAAAATCTCGAAGAATATAGTAATGCACTAAATACAACGAGTATGGTACTTAAATTAGATGACAATTGAAAAATAATAGATGTAAACGAAACATTATTATCAATGGTTTGATATAAAAGAGAAGACATTGTGTGAAAATGTTATGCATCAAAAATACTTTGATTATGCAAAGATTGTAGTGAATGATGTCTTATTCCCCAGCTTCAAGAAGATCAACGGAAAGAAATCAACCAACATATGAATAAAAAAATAAATTGGAAATGAATTATTAAAAATAGATGAAAATACTGAAATCATTTTTGGACATCAACTAATATAATTCCAATACTTGGATTAAGTAATGAAATAAATGAATATATAATATTACAAAACGATGTTACAGATCTAGAAATTGCAAAACAAAAATTCAAGGCTGCACTTGCAAAACAAAAAGAAGTTGATATAAAAAAAGATGAATTCCTAAATATTGCGAGTCATGAATTACGTACCCCAATGACATCAATCAAATGATATTTATCAATGATTCTTGACTGAGATGCATGAGAAATTAATGCTGAGGTCAGACAATATCTTGAGCAAGTCTACAAGAGTTCTAATAGACTACTAATGCTCATCAATGACATGCTTGATATATCAAAAATTGAATCATGAAAACAAGAATTTAGCTATGAAAAAATTGAAATTGGAAATCTCATTAGAGAAACTTGTTCAGAAATGAAAACATTATTTGAAAAGAAGAAACAAAAATTAGAAATAATTATTGATTTTGAAAAATTTGAATATAATACAGATGCCAACAAACTTAAGCAGGTTCTTCTCAATATAATATGAAATGCCAACAAATTCACAAATGAGGAATGAAATATACATATTCATGTTGAAAAAAATCAGGCACAGCTTATAATTAGAATCAAAGATGACTGAATTTGAATTGCAGAAGAAAATATCTCTAAAATATTTGAAAAGTTCTGACAAGTTAAAAATTCACTTACAAGAGATATTAATGGAACTTGATTATGATTACCGATTGCAAAAACAATAATTGAAAAAATGTGATGATATATCTGAATATCGAGTCAAGTTGGAAGCTGAACAGAATTTAGTATTAACCTACCAATCAAATCTTAATTTATTTTATTAATTAAAGAAATGTCTATGAAAGAAATAAAAATACTCATAGTTGAAGATGATATGGAACTTGCAACAATGTATAAGCTAAAATTTGAGAAAGAATGATTCAATATAAAAATTGCAGATAACTGATTTACTGCAATAACAGAGGTGACTGAGTTTAATCCAAATATAATTCTACTAGATATAATGATGCCTTCTATGGATTGATTTGAAACACTAAGAATCATTAGAGAATTAGCACCTTCGCTTGAATGTAAAATCATCATGTTCTCTAATCTTAATAGTAAAGAAGATATAGATAAATGTATGAAATTATGAGCAGATGCATATCTGCTCAAAGCAGAAATTACACCAAAACAAGCAGTAGACAAAATATATGAGTTACTAAATACACCAAAAAAATCTGATGGAACTTGAATCAATAATTGAAATATTTGTACAACAAAAAACTGTCCTCACTGTTGAAAAGAAATAACTTTTAATTTTGATATAAAATAACTATTTTTTATCCAACCATGATTAATATTGATTTTACATATAATATCATTGACTGAATAATTATATTTAGATTTAATTGAGAATTTGCTAATAATAACACAGAAGATATTTTCAAAAGGGTTAAAAATATAGTTTTAAAAGAGAAAATAGGAAATCTAGTATTTAATATGTCAAAAGTTGAATTTATAAATAGTAGATGAGCTTGATGAATTGCAGGAATTTTTGATGATATTGATACTCTTGGATGAAGAATATATATTACTAATATGAGTGAATCTGTAGAAGACACTCTTGACTTATTGTGATTATTCTTATTTATTGCAAAAGCAAAAACAGAAAAAGAAGCTATAAATTTAATTACTACAAAAAAATAAAATGTATTTATATATAATTCTCACCATTTTAGTACTATTCTCAATATTATCAATATTTTTATCTTTCAAATATTCAAAAAAAAGGCAACTTCCACTCAAAAGAAAGCATTTTTATATAAACAAGATATGACAAATTAAGAATGAAGAATATTCAAAACAAATAATTATGTATGATTCAATGCTTAGTAATATTCTAAAAGAACTAAGTTATGAATGATGATTATGAGAACAACTAAGAAGAAAACCAAAAATTATATTTAATAAAATTAATTCTATATGGGAATTACACAAACTAAGAAATAAGATTGCCCATGAATTATGAGAAATCAATAATGACATTCTCAAAAAATGATCAATCAAATATGAAAATATTCTATTAGAAATTCTCCATGAGCTCTAGGAATAGTATAAATTTGCAAATATTGATAAAATATAGTAAAATAATATTATTATAATTTACCTTTAAAAAAATGTCATCGGAAATATTATGAGAAAGAGATCTTGATAAAGAATTTAAGAAATGAAAAAAGAGTCCAGAATGAAAAGAAAATAAAGAGGACATAGATAAAACTTCACTAGAATTTTTGAATAAAACCGGAGAAAAGGTTTATGAAAACGCACTAAAAGTGAGTCCAGAATCCAAAAAATGACTTGAATGAGCAAAGGATGAATTCAAGAGAAACAATGAACAAATTGAAAATCAATTCAAATCATGAAATATTAATGAAAAAGAGAGACAAGAAAAACTAGATAATTCTGTGAAGCAATATACTTGAAAAATTACAGAAATTGTTTGAACGATGGAATGATCACAGTCGATGCAATCTAAGAAATTCTCAGAAGAACAAGATAAACAACAAAAAACTTATATAGAACAATTAGAGGATTTTCTAAAAAAGATTAAAGAAAAATTGGCTCAAGATCAAGAAAAGAACTTAAAAGATTGACTTAACAAATGAGCAGAGGCCCATAAAAAATGAAATGAAGAAGCTGAGAAATCTCAAGCCGAAGCCGAGAAAAAACTTACAGAAGCCCTATGAGAATGAGGTAAGAAATAATTCAAAAAATATTCAATATAAAACTCCAGAATTCTGGAGTTTTATATTATTTCGTCATACTGTCCCGTCTGCAGGATCAGCATCCATAGTAAATTAAGATAAACAGACTCTGAAACAAGTTGATAATGACGAGCTATTTAAGTGTCATTGCGAACGATAGTGTGACAGTCCATAACCTATAACCTTCTCTGGATTGCTTCGTGCCTTGCAATGACAACATGCTCAAACTTTGTAATTCTGAACTTGTTTCAGAGTCTATAATTATAAAATGATAAAAAAATAGTGAACAATTAGAATCGCTCACTATTTTTTGATTAGGAAATTATTTAGACTTATTAGTGATTATTTTATCAATCAATCAGTATTTAAGTGCTTCTTCTGGAGTCATATAGTTATCTCTATCACAATCCTTTTCTACTGTTTTAAGATCTTTTCAGGTATGTTTTGCTAGTATTCAATATAATCTTTTACCATTATTAAGTATGTGTTCTGCGGCAATTTTGATTTCAGTAGCTTGTCATTCAACTCATCAAAGAGGTTGATGAATCATAATTTCTGAATTAGGTAATGAAAATCTCTTTCATTTAGTTCATCAAGCAAGAATAATACTTCACATACTGGCTGCAAGTCAAATACAGATTGTAATGACATCACAACTTATATATTGCATTGTATCATAGATTGCTAATCAAGCAGTAATATGTCAACCTGGAGAATTAACATACATTGTAACAGGAGCTTTTGGATCTATTTTTTCAAGAAAAAGCAATTGTGCAATTACAGTATTAGCTACTTGACTATCTATAGCATCTCATAAGAAAATTACACGATCTTCTAGTAATCTAGAATAGATATCATATACTCTTTCTCATCAGCCAGGAGCCTTATCTATGACAGTAGGTATTAACATAATTTTATTCGGTTATATTATAATTAAAATTGTATTGGGTAAGGAGTTCTATCATTTACATCAGTCACTGATCAGGTTAAACTATAATCATCATTATTAAGACTATTATTAGAAGTTCAATCTCCTATTAAACTATTAGGACAATTAATACAAGTGCTATCATCAAAATTTCAATATAATTTAGTAATATATCATTTTTGTTCATCAGAAAGTGTTATAGCAAAATTATAAGCTGATCATTTAGTTGAATTGGAATCCCATATTGTATTATTCTTAGCATAAACTCAATATACATATTCACCCACTCAATAATCTTTCATTATATTAGAACTACCAACCTTGACATCTCTTATACTTGGATCAGATAACTCTTGACTAAGATATTTTTTTCACAATCAAATTGTAGAATCAAAGGTTCATTTTGCTCATATTTGGTTAGATGAAGATCAACTTTCATATACAATTCATCATCAGGCTCATGAAGTAACACTAGCTATTTGATCTCAAGATGGAACAATTGTCAATGTGTTATGAACTGTGGCAGTAGCAGATGAATTATATCACCAAACATTTTTTAAGGCATCATATTGTGAAGGCATTGGATAATAATTCTTATCCTGATTAAACATATTTAAGGCTGTTTCAATACTTGATGCGTCATTAAGTTTTTTTGAGTTCTTCGCTGCATCTGTGCTTCAGCTGAATTTGGTATATGCAACAACACTAATTATCGCAAGAATAGTAATTACAACCAAAAGTTCTATAAGCGTAAAAGCTTGTAGTTTCTTTTTACTAAACATAGTTAATTAAGATTAAAAAGTTAATACATTTTTATTCTATTGCATTTTAAAAAAAATTCAACATTTCTTTTGTTTTTATGCTATAAATGATAATTTCAAAAAATAAAGCATTTTCATTTGATTTATAAAAATTTTCTGATAAAATAACCAAATACTTATATATTAACAAACGAAAAATGGAATTGCCACAAAAAGTTAGATGAATGCAAGATATATACTGAGAATACCAGAGATATTTTACTTTTCTAAAAAAAGTGTCTCGTCATGAATTCCGCAAGAACTGATTTACTCGTATTTCTACACCAATTCTTGAGAAGGTTGAATTAATTAAGAGGAGTATATGAGAGGAAACTGATATTGTGTCAAAAGAAATGTATAATCTTATAGACAAAAAGGGGCGTGAGCTTGTTATGAAGCCAGAGTCTACTGCGGGTATTATGAGGGCATATCTTGAGAATTTCCTTGATGAGACTCAACCTGTTTACTTATATTATATAGAACCACATTTCAGATATGAAAGACCTCAAAAATGAAGATATAGGCAGTTTAATCAAATCTGAGCTGAGATAATCTGAGAAACTGATCCAGTTCTTGATGCTAAGATGATATTTTTATGAAAAAGCATATTAGATTGAATTGGATTAAAGTGAACTTATAAAGTCAGAATTAATTCATTATGAATTCCAAAAGAAAGAGAAAAATATATTGAAGCAATTAAAGATTTTTTTAGTAACAAAAGCCAACACTTAGACGAAAATGATCTTGCAAGACTAGAAAAGAATCCCTTAAGAATTCTTGACAGTAAAAATCCAGACACTCAAGAACTGCTTAAATGTGCACCAAAAATGACAGATTTCCTTAAAAAGGAATCAAAAGAGTTCTATGAAAATGTAAAGACATATCTAGAAATTCTATGAGTAGAATATGAAGAAGATCCAAATTTAGTTAGATGACTTGATTATTATTCTCACACTGTTTGGGAATTTGCTGATTTTAGCGGAAGAAGTCAAGATGCATTCTGATGAGGTTGAAGATACGATGAACTAGCTAAGAATATAGGATATAAAACTCCTATTCCTGCAGTAGGTTTTGCTTTCTGAGCAGAGAGACTGATAGAAGCAGTAATGGATGCTGGAGTTAAGTTAAAAAATAAAGATGAGATACAACTATATTTCATACAATTATGAGATGAAGCTAAGAAACTTATTCTACCTCTTAATATCGAAGCAAGAAACAAATGACTCAATTCCCTACTCTCTCTTGGGACTCCATCACTAAAAATCCAAATGAAGAAAGCTAACAAAATTAATGCAAGATTCGTTGCGATTGTTGGAATTATGGAAGCTAGAAATTGAGTCTGCCAACTCAAGGACATGCAGTCTGGAACTCAAGAAGAAATTAAACTTGAGAAACTACTAGACCACGTAATAAATAAGGTGGGAACTGATTGTCTTGATTTTTATGATCCATCAAAAGATTTTATAATAGTAGAAAACAAAATTTCTGAATAAAAAGTCAAAATAAAATTTGCATTATAAATATTTTTTATATAATAGCCACCACTAAAACAAATTATCAAGAAAAAATATTTTGATATTTTGCTGGCGGCGGGGTAGCTCAGTGGTAGAGCAGAGGCCTGAAAAGCCTTGTGTCAACAGTTCAATTCTGTTTCTCGCCACCATAATAAGTTTTAGCTCTTGTATAACCTGTAATTTAAATTTAAAATGAACACTCAATTAATAAATGAAATCCAGAAAGATTTCTTAAAAGGAGAAACTCTAGATGTTAGAACTGGAGATGAAGTTGAAGTAGAACAAATTCTTAGAGAATGAAATAAAGACAGAATCCAAAAATTCAAATGATTAGTAATTAAGACGGCTGGTAAAACTGCACTTGAAAAATCTATAACAGTAAGAAAAACTACTGATGGTTTCTCAATTGAGAAAATCTTCCCTCTTCACTCACCACTAGTAAGTAAAATTACAATTCTTAGACATTTCAAAGTTAGAAGATCAAACATTGGTTTCATCAGAAACCTAAGTGGTAAATCTGCAAGACTAAAAGAGGTTAAAGCTAAAGTTAAAACTAAATAATTACAACAAATATTCTAAAAAATTCCAGCTAGCTGGAATTTTTTAGATATTAAAAAATTTTTGACTTTTATAATTATTTATATATAAATTAAAAACTTATTTATAACTCAGAACAAATGAACAAGGTAGAAAAAGATTTAGCAGAGGAATTTGTATTATCAGAATTCTGAATTTTATCAGCAAAATGACAAGAAATTAGTTTGTTAATATTAGATTTGAAGAAACACCTAAAAGAAGCAGAAATAAATAAAAGCATCAAATTATGTATAGTAAGAAATAAAGTTAAGAAGTGATTAGAAAAAATTCTTTGAGCAAATATATTAGAATGAATAAAATGATTTGAATTAGTACAAATTATGAAAGATAAAGAGAAAGTTATATGAAATTATAATAAAATATTCAAAAAGATTATAATGTTAATAGAACAATTAATACAAACAAATTTTTCTAATTGAAGAGGATTTTTTGAAGAATTATGTAATATAATTAATGAAAAAATTGATACTCATTTTTGACAAGAAAATAAAAAGTTAAGAATATTTTGAGAAGAATTAAAAAAGCAAATAAACTGAATTATAATGTGAAGATTCGAACATTCACTAGTATTAAGACAAATGAAAACCACACAAGGCATGATTAAAAAATTAATTCAACCTTCACAACCATTTATATCAAGAAGAAAAACTGAAGAAAAACAAAAAAAGATACTCTTAAAAAAGAAAATTATTTGAAGAATTATTTGAAATAGATGATATACAAACATGACTTATTAAAAATAAATTATTTCTTGCAAAATAAATAAAAACTATATAATACAGAAGACTTTTTTCGGAAAATGAAAAAAAGTCTTCTTTTTGTATTTATATATTTGTATATTCCTGGTTCCGCGTGCGGGATACTTTATGCAATAAATACCTCAAGATTTTAAGGATTATTTTTTTACAATTATTTATATTATGTCTACTCCTCTAATTAATGATATGCTAGATAATGCTGTGCATATCTCAAACAAACGTCAATATTGGTCTCCAAAAATGAGAGATTACATATATGGGGTTCAAAACTGAATTCATGTTTTTGATCTATTTAAGACAGCTAAGAAACTAGAAGAAATGAAAGAAACTCTAGCAAAATTAGCAGAAAACGGTAAAGAAATCCTATTCGTAGGAACAAAATTACAAGCTCGTGATCTAATTAAAGACCTAGCTACATCTACTGGTCACCATTACGTAATTGATAAATGGGTTCCATGATTAATGACTAACTTCACAACTCTTAAGAAAAGGATTGCTACTTACAACAAACTAGAAAAAGACCTTGAAACATGAGTTCTTGATCTATTAACTAAAAAAGAAAAATCAGTTAAAGTAAAAGAATTAGAAAAACTAAGAAAAGCTTACGAATGACTAAAAGAACTTAAAAAAACTCCAGATGCAGTATTCGTAGTTGATGGTCATTATGAATGACTAGCTCTTACAGAAAGTGCAAAGCTAAAAATCTCATCATATGCAATGCTTGGATCTACTTGAGATATTGATTCTTGTACTGACTTCATTCCATGTAATGTTAACTCAATCAAATCAATCAAATTCGTTCTCGATTACTTAAAACCAGTAATTACTAGAAAAAAGGTTGTAAGATCTTTTGAAGGAAACAAAGAAGAACCAAAAAAATTCGCACCAAGAAATCCTAATCCAATCAAAAAAGAAGCTGCAAATTCATAATTAATAATTTATGAGTGAACAAGATAACAAACTATTCATAGAAGAATGAGAAGATGAAGGAAAACCAACGAAAGAAGACAAAGTTCTCGGAGCTATATGCTATGCACACTTTCTCTTCCTTGCGCCATTCTTTCTAGAAAAAGACTCAGAATTTCTCAAATTCCACATGAAACAATGATGAATATTATATGTACTTTTTGTACTAATTAATATTATATCAATGATATTCTTCCCTATTACAATTTCATTAAGACTCTTAGGATTAATCTGGCTAGTATATACTTGAATGTGTATATTTGCTTGATATAGAGCTTATCGTGGAATAAAATATGAATTTTGATTTCTAGCTACATTAATCGAAATCGTATGAGAAAAACTTGAATGAAATAAGTAAATATTAATAATTATCTAAAACTAATAGTTGTCATTGCGAGGAACGAAGCAATCCAGAGAAATTCAAGAAATAGATTGCCACGCTATCACTCGCAATGACAAATTGAATACAAATAAACTACTTAAATTTTTTAATTTTATATTTTTAATTTTATACCGATATGATAACAGCACAACAAGTCAAAGAACTCAGAGAAAGAACTTGAGTTGGAATGTGAGATTGTAAAAATGCTCTAGTTGAGTCAAACTGAGACATCGAAGCAGCAATCGAATTACTAAGAAAAAAGTGAATTGCAAAAGCAGCAAAAAGAGCTGAAAATGAAACAAAAGAATGAAAAATCAAAATAGAAAACAACTGAAAAATTGCTTACGTTGTAGCGGTTTCTTGTGAAACAGACTTTGTTTCTAGAAATGAAACTTTCTGAGAAATGCTTGATAAATTCATAGCAATAAGAAAATTGGCTTCTAGCGAAGAATCTGCAGTTACAGAAGCAGAATTATTAAAATCTAGTGAATACCAATTAAAAGTTGGTGAAAATATGAGAATACTTGCTCTTTCAAAATTTGAATGAGATGTAGTTGAGTCTTATGTTCACTCAAACAACAAAGTAGCTGCTATTGTTGTAGCAAAAACAGGAACTGACGCAGAAAAACTAAAACAAGTTGCAATGCATATTACTGCAACTAATCCTGATGTATTGAGCCCAAACGATATTACTGATGAAGTAGTAGCAAAAGAAAAAGAAATCCAACTTGAGCTAATGAAACAAGACCCAAAGAATGCAGGAAAACCAGCTGAAATTATGTTAAAAATTATTGATGGTAAAATGACTAAATTCCGTGAAGAAAATGCACTTCTTACTCAACAATTCGTAGTTAATCCAGACTTAAAAGTTAAAGACTTTATCTGAGAAAACTCAATTATAAGCTTTAAAAGATTCTCTATTTAATCCGCTCTTATAGATTCCGTACTTGATACGGAATCTATAAATCAAAAGAGATTCTAATTTATGTTATTAGTTAAAAAACTCAACTAATAACATATTTAGCCCCATAGTTCATCGGTTAGAATTCAGGACTCCAAATCCTGCGAGGTCGGTTCGATTCCAACTGGGGCTGCCAAATGAAAAATTAAAATCATCAGCACTTCGTACTGATGATTTTTTTATTAAAAGTAAATAAACAAAAATTCCTTTGCATTTATGTACAAAACATATATACTATATGATATATAATAATATATTAACTATGAATACAAAATTATTAACTAATATAGACAGTATATATTATACTTTCATTGAAGAGGAAGCTAGAGAGAATAAAACTACTAAACGTTCTGTAATTGAAAAAGCTATTAATCATTATATGACAGAGCAGAAAAAAAGAAAAATTAAAAATGAGTACGCAAAAATGTGAAAAGACAAGGAATATTTGGATGAAATGGTTGATAATTCAAATTACTTAAGTTATTTATAGTATTATATGATCCAAAAATATGACATATTTCTCGTTGATTTGAATCCAATTAAATGATCCGAACAATCTTGAATTAGACCATGTATAATATTACAAAACAACAATGCAAATAAATTTGCAAATACTTTTGTAATTGCGATAATTTCATCTGTTATAAAAGAATATCCTCACACGTTGATTATTAAGCCTTCTAAAATTAATTGACTTAAAATTATATCAAGAATAGATTTATTACAAGTTAGAACAATTGATGAATTGAGAATTATCAAAAAATTATGATATTTAGATGATAATTATCAATCTGAACTTAATATAAAATTGGCAATTGCTTTTGATATTTAAGGCCTAAGATTAAATAATTCAATCCATCTGTCAAACATATCTACAAATGTGTGAAAATTTTGATCTCAAGGCTACTATTGACATTTATTAAAACATCAGCACTTTGTGCTGATGTTTTTTTCTATTAAAAGTAGTAAATAATCAAATTACCTTAAATAAGGTATTATCTATAAGAAAATTTACAATAAATTTGTAATTTATGTAAAATTAATATAATTTATAAGCCTTTATTTAAAAGGCAGTTTTTGAGGTAAAAAAATAACCAAGAATAATGTTAAAAAAAATATATAAAAATTTATTTGGAGATCCAAATGATAAAGTAGTAAAAAGATATTTCCAAGAGGTTGAGGAAAGCAAAAAAATAGAACTAGAATTAGAAAAAAGGCTTACAACTATTGAAAAAATTCAAGAAAAAACTAGAGAATTTCAAGCAAAATTTGAATGACTTGATTGCAATAATAAAGAGGATTATATTTTAATCAAAAATATTCTTAACTCTATTAAGTTAGAAGCTATCGCTGTTCATAGAATTGCATGTAAGCTAATTAATGGTATGGAGTTTGATCTGTGAGATCATAAATTCTTATGGAATATGGTCCCGTTTGATGTTCAATTAGTTGGTGCTCTCGCCCTTAATGACGGGAATATTTCTGAAATGAGAACTTGAGAATGAAAAACTCTTGTGGCAACAATTGCTGCATACTTAAATGCACTAGCTGGTCTTCCTGTTCATATTATCACAGTTAATGACTACCTTGCTTGACGTGATGCAAAAGAGATGTGAATAATATACAATACTTTATGACTTACGGTTGGAGTTGTAATTCACTCACAATGACCATCTGAGAAAAAAGAAAATTATTCAAGAAATATAGTATATATAACAAATAATGAGCTTTGATTTGATTATCTTAGAGATAATATGGCTATTTCAAAGGATAATAGAGTTATTTGACCTCTATACTATGCAATAGTAGATGAGGTTGATTCTATTTTAGTTGATGAAGCACGTACTCCCCTTATTATTTCTGCCCCAGATAGAGAGCCCACTAATAAATATATCAAATTCGCCCAACTTGCAAAAATTCTCAAGGAATGAACTCATTATAAAATTGACGAAAAATGAAAAACAGCAACACTTAATGAAGAATGAATAAGAGAAATTGAAAAAATGCTAGGCGTAGAAAATATCTATGTATCTACTCATTATAATGACATACACCATATTGAGAACGCGCTTAAAGCACAAACTGTATATCTCAAAGATGTAGATTATCTAGTAAGAAATGATGAAATATTAATTATCGATGAACATACCTGAAGAGTGTTATCTGGTAGAAGATACTCTGATGGACTTCATCAGGCAATTGAAGCAAAAGAATCAGTTACAATACAACAAGAATCAAAAACTTTAGCTTCAATAACGTTTCAAAATCTATTCAGATTATATAAGAAATTATCTTGAATGACAGGTACTGCTAAAACCGAAGAAGAAGAATTCATCAAAATCTACAACCTCCAAGTAATGGTTATTCCAACAAATAAACCAATGATAAGAGAAGATAGAGCCGATGCTTTGTTTAAGAATGAAAAGTGAAAATTTGGTTTTCTTGTAAAGCTAATTAAGGAATATAATAAAGTTTGACAACCAGTGCTAGTGTGAACTGTGTCAGTTGCTAAATCAGAATATTTAAGTGCTTTATTAACTGAAGCTTGAGTTCCTCATGAGGTCCTTAATGCTAAACAGGATTTTAGAGAGGCAGAAATTATTTCTAAAGCATGACAATTCTGAGCTGTTACTATTGCTACAAATATGGCCTGAAGAGGTACAGATATTAAAATAGATGAAAAAGTAAAAGAACTAAGTTGAGCTGTGAATGTATGAAATCAAACATATAAATTAGGTTGACTTGTGGTGATTGGTACAGAAAAACATGAAACACGTCGTATTGATAACCAGTTAAGATGACGTAGTTGACGTCAATGAGATCCTTGATTAAGTCAATTTATGATAAGTCCTCAAGATGATATAATGAGAATTTTTTGATGAGAAAAATTATTTTCGATGTTTAATTCTCCTATGTTTTCGGCAATCCCGGATGATGAACCTCTAGCCGAACTAACTTATCTTACCAAAAGAATTACGAGTGTCCAAAAACAAGTAGAATGAAGGAATTTTGATACACGTAAACATGTTTTGGAATACGATGATATTCTCAATCATCACCGTATAGCCATCTATTCTAGAAGAAACAAAATATTAGAACAGGAAAATGTACATGAGGAAGTTAAGATTGTAATCAATGAACAAGTAAGTGTATTTATTAATTCTATAATTGATATTGACCAACTTACTAAACTTGAAGAAACTTGAGAAATTATAGATAATCTTAATAATTATCTTGAATCTAAATTATTTAGTGCAGAAAGTTTTGAAAAATTCTATACAAAAAAAGAACTTATTGAATATATAATTGATATAATAAACAATAAAATCAAAGAATTAATAGAGAAATTCTCAGAAGAAAAATATTATGATTTTGAAAAGAGATTGTATTTACAATCGATTGATGAATTATGGATGAGACATATTGATGATATGGCTCACCTTAGAGAAGAAGTTGCTTATGAATGATACGCACAAAGAAATCCACTAGTGGTATATCAAGAAAAGGCATACGAGAAATTCATAAATCTAATTGATGAAATTTGATTCAAGATGATAAAATGAATTCTTACAGCTAATCCTGAAGAAAAAATAGAACAAACTCAGATTAATGAGAAAGATTTGGAAATGTTGTTACAAGAATCATGATTAAATAGTGAGGAAGATCTCAATAATATCAAGAATCTAATCTCTGACGAAATATATAAAAAGGCTCAAACAGAAGAAAGCTGAGTTAAAGTATATAAAGTAAATAATGAACAAACTCAGCCAAAGGAAGAATTTCCAAAGGTTGGAAGAAATGAATCATGTCCTTGTGGAAGTGGTAAAAAATATAAGCAATGCCACTGAAAATAATTTGGGCTAATTAATATTATATTCTAACAACTTACCAATGACAGAAAATCAAGAAGAAATAACTCATTCAATTAATCCAGAAACTTCAGGAGCAATTTCTAATCAAATTAGACCTTCTGAAGAAATAGTGGAAAATAAAAAGGTTCCGGAATCTCAGATAACTGAATTAAAGGAAGAAAAACCTAAAATGCAAGAATTCATAGAGTTCATTAGAGATTTGATTATAATAATATTCTTCGTATTTATAATAAGATCATATTTGGTTGCACCATTCCAAATTCAATGAGAATCAATGGAAAATAGCTATCATGATAAAGAATTTATTCTTGTGAATAAGTTCTCATATGCTGGAGATTTTTGATATTATATAGGCAATCCGACACGCTGAGATGTTGTAATTTTCAGACCACATGCAGCAAATGGAAGAGAATATTATATAAAAAGAATTATCTGAATGCCATGAGATAGTATAAAATTCTCAGATTGAGAAGTATATATTAAGACATCATGAAAAACTGATTATACTAAACTAAATGAAGACTATCTATCTGCTCTTAATAAATGAAAAACTTTTTTACCACTAAATGTTAAAGAACAGGAATTTAAAGTTCCTGAATGAGAGTATTTTCTAATGTGAGATAACAGAAATAATTCATCTGATTCAAGATCATGCTTCATGACTTGTTCAGAGTGAAGTACTCATTTTGCTAAAAGATCTGATATCGTGGGTATGGTTTGGATGGATTTTGGGTATATCAATATTTTCAATACCACTAATTCAATCTGATTATGAAATTTTAAATGGGTTTCTCAGCCAAGATTCCTAAATACTCCTAAAACTTGGATTTATAAAGAACTAGAATAAAATGGTTATAATAAATAAATACTTAAACAAAAAAATGAAAAAAAGGCAAGAATTCAATGATTGAATTCTTGCCATTATTTGAGTAATATTAAAAGACGAAGAATTCAATAGTCTAAAAAGATATAGGCACCACTTATTCTTCAATAGATACGAACATCTAATTAACACATCAAGACTAGCCTACAAGTTAGCAAGAATATTCAAAGCAGATGTAGAGAGTTGTACACTGGCAGGAATTCTGCATGACTTTCATAAAACAAAATTTAAATGATATATGCACTGAGTAATCTCAGCCGAGAATGCCAAAAAGTTCAATGTATCAGATAAAGTTCTTCAAATTATAAGAAGTCACATGTTTCCATTTGGGATGAGTAAAGTTTTGAGATATAAATGAAAGGATTTTTGGATAGTAAAAATATCTGATTTTCTTTCAATGTGTTATGAGCTTTGATATTCGATATTATTTCTTTCTTTTAGATGAAAAAACAGAATCAAACTTAAGAAGAATTCTGCATTAATAGAAATTCTAACAAAATAAAATGTTCTATATAGTAAATAAACCCATTTGATATAGCTCATTCTGAGTCCTCAAAGTTCTCAGAAAGAAACTAAATGCAAAAAAAATCTGACACACATGAACTCTAGATCCTCTTGCAACTTGATTATTAATAGTCGCAACACTTAATTCAACAAAATTAATTCCATATTTAGAAAAAAATGAAAAAACATATATCTTTTCATTTAATATTGATTGAGAATCACCTACTTGAGATCTAGAATGAGAAGTTAAATATTTTAGCAAAACATTGCTTGAAGAAAAAAAGAAACAGATTACAAAAGAAAAAATTACAAATCTTCTCAAAGAAAAATTTAGCGGAAATATTAAACAAATACCACCAATTTTTTCAGCAATTATGATAAATTGACAAAGAGCCTATGATATTGCTAGGAAATGACAAGAAGTGAAGTTAAAAGAAAGAGAAATAGAAATTAAAGAAATTAAATTATTAGAATACAGCTTCCCTACTATCTCAATAGAAGCGACAGTAAGCGCTGGAACATATATAAGAGTATTGGCAGAAAATATATGAAAAGAACTCTGACTTGGATGATATGTAACATTACTTCATAGATCTAAAATATGAAAGATCGATGAAAAAATCTCCCATAAACTTGATAATATAACAAAAGATGACTTTATTGACGAAGAAAATTTATTTCCAGAATTTTCTAAAATAGAAGTAGATTATCAAACTCTACAAGATATAAAAAATTGAAAAGAACTAGAATTCAACGAATTAGAAGAAAATAAAAAATATTTCATAGTATATGATAACAAAAAAGAGTCTCTAGTAGAAATTAGAGACTCTAAGGCAAGGATTATAAGGAATTGACTATCTTAACTGACTAACAATTTCTTCTATTTGAGAATAAAATTCATCTTTCGTTCAGTTGTTATCTATAACAAAATTAGCAGTATCTTTTAATCATCTAATTTGAACTTCTGCTTCATGCATTTGCTCTTTTTTGAATTGTTCAATTGTTTTACCAATATCATCAACATTTTCTCATCTTATGTTTATTCTTTCAAATCTATTTTCTAGAGAAGTTTCTATATAAATTAGTTTGAATTCTGGTAATTTAGTAAGATAAATAATATCATCGTTGCGTCTTACTCAATCAATCAAAATCATAGTTTCAGTTGATTCCAATACATCATGATACATAATTTTTGCTAGAATATCTTGACCATATAATGATCTAAGTTCGGTAGATAATGATGCAAGATTGTTGCGAGTTTTTTCAACATAAATCCTATCAAGTACATCTCTCAAAGAAGAGGAAAACTTAAATTTCTGTCATCAGAATTTATCAAAAATAAATTCTGCAGCAGTATCTTTTCCACATCACATTTCTCATGTGAAACCTAGAATAATTTTATTCATATAAATAAATATTTACTTAATATTATATTTTCAACAATATTGATCATCTGATTCAAGCATATCCTTTACTTGCCATTCAGAAGCCCAATCATCAACTTTATAAGTCCTTAGGGTATCATCTTTTCTATGAGAAATAACTTCATCAATTCAAGTATTAACAATCATTTTTCTACATATAAAACAAGGAAGTGCATCAATCATGGTTTCATTTCAATCTTTATCAAGTTTTACTGAGTATATATACATTTTTGCTCAGAAAATATTAGCTCAAGACCTTGAGGCATTTATGATTGCATTTTGTTCTGCATGGACACTTCTACATAATTCATATCTTTGTCAAGAAGGAATTCACAGCATATCTCTGAGACAATTCCCTCTTTCAAAGCAGTCTTTTGTTTTACGTGGAGCTCATACATAACCAGTAGAAACTATCTGGTCATCTTTAATAATTACAACTCAATGTTTTGCCCTATAACAAGTACATCTTGAAGCAACTTCTTTTGCTATATTCATATAATATTCGTCCTTTGAAACTCTTTTTGGTTGCATAAATAATTAAGTAAAAAATATTAATGTAATGATATGTTTTATAATATAAAGTCAAATGAAATTTAATAAGAAAAAATCTATTAAAATTGACAGAGAGTTTTTTTTATATATAAATATGTAAAATAAAAAAATAATGAGAAATAAGAGTGAACATATAATCAATAATAGGTGAGAAGGTAAAGTAGAACAAAGTATCTTAAATTCGTCGAAGATACTTGTTTGTTGAATGATATTATCAATACTAATCTGATGCAAATGAGAACAAAAAGTGCCTGAAGAAGAAGTTTATGTAATTAAGATAGAAGAAAAATGTCCCATAGAAGCAGAGATAGAAGATCAACTTAATAATCTTTGAGTAATTTGATATATTGTATGATGAAGAACGGATTTATGAATTTTTCTCAAAGAAAAATATTGAGAGAAGAAAATAATCAAAATCACGTGAAATAGATTCGCTCTAAGTAATTGACTGATAATGGAGTCCGTTGCTTATTTTCATATGTGAAAACCATATAAAATAAGTGAACTAAAAAAAAGTAAAATCGTCAGATTTATAAAATAATTTTATAACAATTAACTTAAATAATAATGGAAGCAGGAAGTAAGATTAAATCACCAGATCTAGGTTATAGAAATTTTCTTAAATGAGAAATAAACTCAGAATGTTTGAAGAAGACTAATATACATATTCTAAGACAAAAAGTAAGTCGCAAAGCAATAAAAATTGCAGATGAAAAACCAAATGATGAAAAATACATAAAGAGATTATTAAAGATTCCAAGAAATATAAAATTACTTGAAATAAGACAAATAATATTGGATAAACCAGAATTATTCGAACAAGTATGAACTCTAGAATGAAAATTACTGTTTCTAAGAAGCCTAGAAGAAGATGAACTCATAAGATTCTATAAACAAAAATATAGAGTACATTGAACATTAGTGGGAATTCTAGAAAAAACAAATCCAAAAAACCTTAAAATTGCAATTGATTTATTAGAAATAATAAATCCAGAAGATATTAGTAAAATTAGTAAAATATTAATTAATGCAAAACCAAATAATTTAAGCAATTTAATTGTAATGCTACTTTATAAAATAAAAGTATGAAGTAATGAAGAAATATTGAATGAATTACTAAAGTTTGAAAAAATATTAGTAAATGTAAATTCACAAAATCTATATATTCTTCATACAATTGGAATAATAGAGAAAACTGATGAATTACTACAGTTTGAAAACTTTCTTGAAAAGGTTAATTCTAAAAATTTTAAAATACTATGTGAAAATCTAGAATGGAAAAGAATAAACATAACAATAGATGATTTACTAAAACTAGAAAATATTTTAAAAAATTCACAGATTAATGAACAATGAAACTCTAACTTAGAGTACATTATGAGAACAATAAAGATAAAAACTCCTAGCGAATTACTCAAACTAGAATTCGTATTAAATGGCTCTAATTATAGTAATCTTGTGATAATAAGTAAAGCATTTTGTGATATGAGAAATTTTAGTGATTGAGCTGAGAATGCCAGAATCTTGAATCAATTCAAGCACATACTTGAATTATGAAATCCAAAAATAATTACTTCATTAATAGAAGAAAATTCATGAATCGGAATTTATGAGCTACTAAGTAAACTATGAAAATAAGTTTGACATTAGTAATAATTTGATTATAAGTAAATTATAAACATGATTTAATTAAACTCTAGATATTCATTTAATACTTTATCAATTAATACTAATAATTGTAATGGGAACAAGTCCAGAATCTACATCCAAAAATAAAGAAGTCAATATTACAGTATGAGATCAACCTATTGAGACTATTTTTTCAAGAACTAAACGAAGAACACAAAAAGTTCTTGAATTAAAAAAATCTTATGAAAAATGAGATAAAGTCGCTTGAACAATTTTTAAAGTTGATGAAAAGCGGTTTGAAATCTTAATCAAATGACATTTATTTGATTATGTCGGGTTTGATAATTGAGAAAAATGCTTAATAAATAGAGAAAATTGATTATGTAATCTCGTAGTGAGTTGAACTAATATAATTATTGATGAAATTCTTGAACAAGACTATTACATATTTTGAAAAAGAAAATGTCTGAAAGTGCACACCTCAAAACATGATGAAATATTTATAGATATAAATACTCTTAAAGAATTCATTCCAACAGAAAGGAATTCATGAATTTGATTAATAGAAATATGAAAAAAGGAATTCAAAATATGAAAACTTAGATTAAGAAATGTTCTGTCTAAGAATAGCGAAAGATTTCGGATAGATACTAAGACTATGAAGAGAGTTGATTTAAAAGTTAGCTGAACAGATTATGAAATATATATTATTTGAGAGCAATTCTGAAAAATAGGTACACAAAAAGTAGTTAAAGTAAAAACAACAAAAAATGGTTGGATGTATGTTAATCCTGATACTCTCAAAAGAGTTGATTCATACATAAATAGTATTGATAGAGAAATTAAAGAAATCACCGATACTCAAATTAAAATTAAAGGAAACATCTTCCAGCCGGTTCGAATTGATAGATTAGAAAGATGGATTCATCCAACTGCTGACCCAGGAATTTGGATATTTATTGATTCTAAGACGCTTGAGCCTGTAATTATTAATAACAAACTAGTGGCTTGAATCAAACAAATATTAAAAAATCAATACAAATTCACTGATATTGATTGAAAATGATATTTGGTTAAACTATAATATAACAACAGTAATTATGAAAAATAACAGTGAATCACGTGAAGAATTCATAGAAACAATAAAGGGTATGTTTGTACCATTTACAGGATACTACGAGAAGAAATATTATGATATTCAATTACCAGATTGAACAATTATAGAAAAATGCTGGCCAAATGCATGAACAATATGATCAAGAACTGGTAAACAATATTGACCCTGAGAATGTTATTTCCGTTTATCAAAAATTGATTGAAATCCTATTCAAAACACATGAATTGATTCTATTAGATTAATAATTATTAATAATTTTAATGAAATATTAGATAAATTCAATGATGAGAACTTAAAAAAACATTTAATGTGATTATTAAATTTAGCAACAATGGAAGATATTGAAGCGTTAAGGATAATTATAAAAAATTCTAATAAAGCAAACTTAGCTTTATTTTGTAGATTTTTATTTGATTGAGATGATATAAAATGAAACATTAAAATATTAATTACTTTCGCTCATATTTTGAAAGACTGAAATCCAGAAATTCTAAAGACAATATTCAATTCAGCAAAATCTAGACGAGAAATACTTAATATATTATTAAAATGATAATTTTTAGAAAAATAAATGCAATTAACTTGCATTTATTTTTTTGTCTATAAAATGGGAAGAACTTAGTAAATTATTGACAAAAAAAATGTATAAATGTACTAGCTGCTGACAAGCATCTTCAAAATGGGTTGGAAAATGTCCAAGTTGTGATAGTTGGAATACACTTATTGAGATAGAAGAAAGTAATGTTTGATGAAATAAGGCAAAAAGCAAATGAAAACAAAAGGAAACTCTAAGAATTATAAGTGGAAAGCAGGAATTAAATAAGACACAATTAACATCAGATGAACTCAACAATGTGTTCTGATGATGATTGACCAAATGAAGTCTTACACTTCTCTCTGGAGAGCCATGAATTGGTAAGTCAACTCTAGCAATACAAATTGCAGATTGGTTCGCGAGAGATAAGAGAGAAACTCTATATATTTCTTCGGAAGAAAATGTATATCAACTGTCAGCAAGAGCTGAGAGACTAAAAATATCTAATAATTCTATCCAGATTCTTAACACATCTAATTTAGAGGATATCATTGAAACAATAGAATGATCAATTGTAGAATTAATTATAATAGATTCGATAAGTATAATTGCATCTTCGGACCTTAATTCTTCATCAGGAAGTATAACTCAAATCAAATATATCGCAGAGAGATTAATGGAACTAGCAAAAAAAACAGATAAATCAATTATCCTAATATGACATGTAACCAAAGATTGAACAATAAGCTGACCAAAAATACTTGAGCACCTAGTTGATACAGTATTATATCTAGAATGAAGCAGATACGAGAATTATAGAATACTTAGAAGTCTCAAAAACAGATTCTGACCAACTGATGAAGTCTGATTATTTCTCATGACTGAGAAATGAATGCAAGATCTTAAGAATCCATGATTAGAATTCATCAACAAAGATTGAACAAATCTTAGTGGGTCAGCACTTACTATGACAATTGAATGAAATAGAAGTCTATTAGTTGAGATTGAAGCTCTTACTACTTATACCAAGTTCTGATATCCCAAGAGATCATGTAGATGAATCAATTCTTGAAAATTAGATTTACTTATTGCGGTAATTACTAAGTTCAGCGATATTAAGCTTGATAGTTATGATGTTTATCTCAATATCTCAAGATGACTCAATATCCAAGAACCATGAATTGATCTCGCAATAATTGCAGCCATAATGTCATCTAAGAAAGATAAATCCCTATGAAAAAGTGTATTTATCTGAGAAGTATCTCTGACTTGAATAGTTAAGAATGTATTCAACTTACAAAAAAGAATTGATGAAGCTATTAAGCTCTGATTCGAGAGAATCATAATCCCCGCTTGAATTATCAAAGAAAAGACGAAAAGTTGAAAAATTATCGAAGTTAAAAATATCAAAGAACTAGAGAAAGTTATCTAAAAATCCAGACGAATCTTCCATCTCTGTCATTTCGATCCCGTTTGCGGGAGAGAAATACAGAAACGGTAATTTTACCTCAAATCGAGATATTGTTTTTCATAAAAATTAAGATAATCTACCATGTTTTTTATGGATTCGGCTTGTTTTTTATTGGTAGATGTAATAAATTTTGTTTTTAAAGATTTTTTCATTGCTTCAACTTGTTCCCAAATTCACCAATTAGAAAGCCTAGTAGGACTCAGATTAATTTTTGTTTTAAGAGCTTTAAGAATATTCATTTTGTCATCAAATCATTTATATTCTTTCACTCAATTACAACTGATTTTTGGAAATTTATTATTTACAAAAGAACAAAAAACTGGATCATTTGATATTTGATTTTCTAAGAATTTTTGATATTTAATAAATTTTAACTTTCAAAGATTGATGCTTTTTGGGTTAGTCAAAATATCTCATTCTTGATATACAATATACTTGCTAATAAAATCTTGAATATTATACATCTCATCTTCTGTTATCCAATTTTTTCATTCCAATTCTTTTTCATTAATATCAAAATAAAGTGTAGGATTACGTAACATTCTTGGATCATTTAATATTTTAATAAGACTAGTATAAGCAAATAATTTATTTGGATCAATCGCGGCCCAATCAAGTTCTCCAATTTTACTTCTATCAGTGAATCAATAAGTAACATCGGCATTAAAATATGCTCAACCAAGAACTTGTTTATCTAAATATAAATCTTCTAATTTAGCAATCCAATCATTTTTAACTTGGGTTCATTTTGCGGGTACTCAGATTTTTCAATAATGATTCTCATTATAAATCTTTATATTCCTATCATTATCAAAAGTTGGTTCATTAATAGAAGTAGTTCATGCCTCATCAATAAAAATTGGCTTATTGAATTTTTTCATTCTATCAAGTGTCCGATATCAAGGTTCATTAATAACCGTAAGAGGATCTCTCCATGTTGCCCAAGATTCCCTGCGCGCTCAGCTTCCCCAATTATAAATTGTAACTCAGAGTAAGTCTACATACTCATCTCATGGATAATAATCTTCAAAGGTAAAACATCAGGTTTTTGCCTTAATTAATTGACTACAAGTAATAACTGGCGTTCATTGATTAATTTCTTGTCATTCTACTGCAGGCAAATCTTGACTATTGATAGAAAAATCAAAAAGAATGTTAGATCTATCAAGTCATTCTTCCCTGCTCCAATTCCACATCATTTTCCAGAAAATTGGGAATCTATATGGATCAGAAGACCGGCTATACCAGCCTCAATTCATCTCATGAAGAGATCTAAAAATAACTTTTACATTATGTCTTTTGATAATCTTAAAAAGATTGCGATATTTTAATTCCCATCATTTATGAGTTTTGTCTTCTATGAGATCTTTTAGATTATTTCAGAAAGGATTAATACTTATATGATAAACTCTTGAGGTTCCAAAAGTCTTAAAAGTACTAGCAAGCTTAATTGCTTCTCATTTATTAAAATCATCATAAATTAAAGAGAGAATAGGGATTTTTAAATTGAATTGCTCTTCAATCTTTTGAGCTTCTTCATAATCATTATCTTGCAATCTCAATCAGAAAATAAAATAAGTATTAAATGCGAAAGTTTGCTCACACAAAACAAAAAAAAGTATAACAGCAGTTAAAAGTTTTTTCATAAATAATGAAATAAATAAAAAATTTGGCTAATGATATCAAAAAAAACATAAAATTCAAATTATTATTTTACTATTTAGTCAATAAATAATTTTATATAAGCGGAAATCTTTTGTTTTATAAAATTGGATTAAATTTGAAAAATTATGTAAAAGGGAGAGATTAATTACACCTTTTTAGAAAATACTTCAATTAATTAAAACATAAAAAATCTGTTAATTACTTAACAGATTTTTCTAACTAGAATTTAAGTTGTTGCAACTCAAACTTTAGAAGTGTCCGTTTTAGATATTTTGTATTATTACTATCCGATAATCATTTGTCTTGTGGGAATTGAGATAAGAAATTAGAAATAATTTTATCTATTTTAGCAATTACTTTTTTATTATATTGCTCTTTATCTTTACCTTTCTCAATGATTAATTTATATTTTGCAATAGCAGAATTCACATATTTGAGAGAATTAATATCAAGTTTTGATTTAATGTTATTATAAAAATTAATATCATTAAGAGAAGTAAGTGTTGATTTAACTATTTCTTCAGAATTTCAGAAAAGCATATCATCTGTTTTGTCATCATAATTTACCTTAAGTTTTGCTCACAGGACAATATCAGCATATTTTCAATTAGTAATCTTATCACTAATTACAGAAACTGCAGTAGTATATGTAGTATTATCATCTCATAGAATATAAACCTGTTTTCAATCTTTTCAGTTTTCAATTTTTGTAACTGTTCAAATAATTGATCCAGAATTAATTACAGAAACCGGCATTGCTTTTGTTGTAATAACTCAGTCTTTGAACTTCGTACAGCTCCGTTCTACTGGCTTATTAGCACAATACATTAGAGTTCATCAGGCAACCTTGCCATCTTTCATAAAATAGCTATTACATCAGTCCGTTGCAGCTTCGCAAATAGATCATTTTTCTTTTTCGAATTCAGCTAAATTATCGTATATTCTATATTCAGCAGAAGCCAACGATAATCAAGCTAGAATAATTCAAAATAAAATTATTGTTAATTTTTTCATATTTAGTTATTAAAAAATATTAGTATTATTGGGTGCCCAAATTAAATAACGAAATAAATATGAATAAGTGACAAAAAATTGATAAATTTTAAAAATAATATAAAATATGATAGTTAATATATAAATAAATTCATATGAATATTAAATCACAAATAAAAAATTCCCTTATAACACTACTTATTGTTTCTTGAACCATTACAACATATGCGGCTTTATCAACAGTAATTAGTGGAGATAAATTAGGTGCGGATTCCTGGAATGCAGTTATTAATATGGTTAACTCTCATGAAACTAAGATTAGTTCTCTCTCAAGTAGTTGATGATTAGATGTGATATCGGTAGATTGACCAGCTACTACTTGTTGAAACAGTGTATGGACTCAATCAACTGCAACTTGTCCAGCTTGATATGTTGCCACTTGATGAGGTTGTTCTTGAGTATGTGTAAATGTGGCACACTTTAATTCTTACCCAGCAAGTGCAACCTCGTACAAATGTGATCGGTGGACATGAACTCAAGATCATGCAAGAACATTAACAGCAAAAGCTATTTGTACCAAAGTAAAATAATATATAAAAAAATTCTCATTTCTGAGAATTTTTTTATATATTATAATCAATTTCAATTAGTTTTGATTCAAAACTTAATATTAACTTTGGCCGAATTAGTTATTGAGCCATCTTTCTCAGAAATTTCAAATACTTCAATTGAACCAGTACTTGTTTTTGGCTTTCTAAAAATTGCTTTGATGGTGTATTTTCAAAACTTAGATGAATTTATAGAATCAATATTTCAAATTCATTGACTAATAGTTCTTCAAGAAGAATCTAATATAACATAATTGATAGTATTTTCGAATGCTCTTGCTTCTCACTTAATAATTATAGGAGAAGTTAACTCAATATTATCTACTGGGGAATCTATAATAATATTCTCTTCTTTTATAACTATTAACTTTTTGATTGTTTTTATTTTATTTCTAATGCTTCCGATAACTTCAATTGTAAATCATTTTTTAATTTCATTAATTGTTAGGTTAATTCACTCAATTCATTTTATAACTGTGCTAGAATTAATTATAAAATTATCAGAAATTCAATTATTTAATTTGATTGCAATCATACTTCAACTAAGATTCTCAATTACTCAACTATAAGAAAAACTAGCCTCAGTTTTTCAGATATTTCAAGATAAAATATCTTTAGAATCATATGGATTTTTAAATAAAAAAAGAAATATTAGAATAATGGAAACTAAAATTGTTGTAGCTATAAAAAATTTGTTGTTCATAAAATAATATTAAATAGTATAATCTATATTTAAAATAGATAAATTATTATCAATATATCTGTTTTATAATTAAAGCAAAATAATATTACAATAATTATGGTTATATTGATTTTAGGCAATATTTTCATTACCAATGTGAGATTTATTATTTTGTACAAAAAACTCTTCTTTTATTGATTTTTCCTTTGGGATATCTTGTTTTTCTAGTTTATTTCAAATAATATATGTAGTTATATCAAAATATTCTTTATGTGTTATTCATTGTTCATCATCCCAAATAAGAAGATTATATGCATGCCTCATTCAATTATTCATAACATACATTAGTTCTGGTTTTTCTGGTAAATTTGAAAAATGATCTTCAGCCATTTTGGTAAATATAATTTTTGCCATCATTGAATAATGTCTGCAAACTCAAATTTTTACATCATTAAATATTTCTGTTATTTCTGGTGTTTTAATTGTTATTCATTCTGTCTCAATTAAGTTAGATGAATTGAGAAAACACAATTTAAAAAACTCTCTAAAATTATTATTGTGTAAATTTTTTTTGATATATTGTGATAAATTTTTTATGTCTGAACCTTTCAATATATTCGTAATTTGAGAAATCCAATTCTTATACTTCTCTCAATTTATTTCGGAAAATCTTTCTATTTGATTACTAAAGAATATTCTTTGGGATTCTGATAGTTCAAAATTTGAACTCTCTAGCGTTTGTAATAATACAGTTCTATTAATTTTTAGAAATAATTCTGCGCTTTCAGGAGTACTAGTAAATAATTTATCAATATCAGAAGAATTATCAAAACAAGAAGCAATACTTATTTCCTCTCATGTAATAGGACTTGGTATAAACATGCCATTTTTTATAAACTCCTTCTTTTCCTGTTCTAGTGATTCATTTCAATTCAGTTTATTTGTTCGCGAATAGTCTTCACTGATTTTAGCTAATAACTCTGGATTATCTATAATACGTTCTAAGGCATTCACATTTTCAAAAACAAGTTTCATACTAGTAATCATATTATATTTAAGATGTGATTTTATTACCTTAGCAATAGCTCTTACTAATTCTGCAGGTGTCTTAAAAGGTCAGTAAGTTTCAACTTCTTTTATAATGATATTAGAATCCTTTTCAAATGTTAAAATAGGAAGGCTTCATTCTATTTTTTCATATGGAATTTGTTGATTTCATATTAAGAATTCCTTTAAATTATCAATATTAATATCTTTATCAATAAAATATGATATGTCAGTAGAATTATATATTTGAGGTAAATTTCTAATTCTAAGTTTCTTTTCATTTTGTATTTCTTGATGTAGCTCTCAATATTCTTCTGACATTTTTAATTTAAAATAATTATTTAATAGTGCAATTATATACTATATTTGTATTAATTGCAAAAAAAGAAGACTCCTGTTGAGTACAGAAATCATCTTCTAAAATTAATATAAGAGTTTTTTATCATTCCACTAAAGTGGGTGCGGTTCAATTTCTTAGAGAGGCTTTATTTAAAACAATTTTGCTATTTACAAATTCAATTTTGGTGGATCGAGCGGGATTCGAACCCGCGACCTTCGCCTTAAGAGGGCGCTGCTCTACCAACTGAGCTATCAATCCAAATGGCGAATTAATTTATTAATAAAAATATAAATAAATCAATGCGGAGAGGAGTTTATATAAAAAATATTAAAAATCAATTTTATATTTGAGATTTTTTTATATAATCAATTCATTATAAGTAATTAATTAATATGAAAGCTAAAATTTTTCTTCTTTCCCTTGTCGCTTTGTTGATAGGTTTCTACACATATTATGCTGATTTTATTACAGAGATTATTTGAGTGAAAAACTTCGCTTATGTACAATTCTTTTTCACCATATTCATCGCAATAATTACAACGATTCTTGTTTCTAAGATTATTGACTATATTTTCTATAAGGCAGTAGAGAAAGTTGTGAAGCATGATTCACTCGCTAAGAAACTCTTCCCTATTGTGCACAATATGATTACTATATTATTGTGGATTATTACTGCGTTTGTGACTATTAAGTTCTTATGATACAACATCAACACTCTTCTTACTTGAGCTGGAATTGGTTGAGTATTCCTCGCTATTGCTAGTAAAGAATTCATCTCAAACCTATTCTGAAGTTTATCTCTCATATTCAGCAAATCTTTCAAAATCTGAGATATTATCAAGATTAAGACATTTGAATGAACTGTTGACGAGATTACATTGAGCTATACTAGGCTTGTGGACAAAAGATGAAACTATATCTATATGCCAAATAAGAATATTATTACCGAGAATATTGAGAATTTCTCCCATGGTAAATTCAAGAAACAAGAGATAATCCTCCCAGTTCCAATTGATACAGGGAAAAGCACGATAGATAAATTAATGGATTCTCTAGAGGTTGTAAGTAAAAAACTTGTGAAAGAAGAGATTATTGAAAAATATGAGATATTCTTCAATTCATTTGATAATGGAAGTCAGAATATAAGCTACTTCTATCAATGTCCAATCAAGGAAGACATAAGACCAATCAAGAATAAAATCTATCTAGAAATAAGAAATATTCTTGATAAAGAAGGAATTAAGCTGGCTCAGAATCAGAATTAATAAATATTTAAAAAACAAACTCAGGATATATAAATTCTGAGTTTTTTTATCAAGTTTTTGACTTATATAAGAATTAATGATAAAATAAATCGTGTTATTGCAAAATAAATCAAAATTTGCGAAAACAAAAACAAATATATCTTAATCAAAAACCAACATGGAAGCACCAAAAAATAGTCCTGATTCATTACCTGTGTCACCTATCTGAAGAGAAGCAATGGATTGACCAGATAAAGAATTGATTCACAGTGAAACCAAAGAAGAGCTAGCAAAATTAAAAGAAGAATGTGAAGGATTTGATGACCGTAGAAGATTAACTCCTGATGAATTTAAGCAACAAGTAAAAGAATGACAAGAACAACTTAAGCGCAGCTTTAAAAAATTAATAAAATTAGCTTCCGAAGATTCTGATTCTAATTGAGTATTCCTAGATTCAACGCACACTTGAAGAGAAGTACGTAAAAAACTAGGCTTGATAGAAGGTAATAATAAAATTGAAGCTGAAAAAGAAATTCATGAAGCGACACAAGCTATTCTAGAAGAATTTAAAAAAGATACAATCTCAAAAATAAGAAATAGCAAGGAATATAAAGAGTCTGCTGAAGCTTATTGATTCAATAAAACACAAGAATGAAAACATACTTTTAAACTAAGTGAAAAGGAATTAGAAAGAGCTAATCAAAGAGATTTAGAACATTCTGCATGGAGAAATCCAAATCAAAAAAGAGTAGATATTAATGATTTTAAATCATGGGTAAATTGAGATAATTATGGAGAATGATATGTTAAGAAAGTAAGTATAAAAAAATACAATAAAGAAACTTGAATAGAAATAAATCCAAATTGAAGTATTGATATTCAATCAAATTCTACCAATCTGGTTGTCTGATGAAAAGTTGCGTTCTCTAATAATGGAAATATTAATGATTTATTTATGGCCACTTCTAAATCTACAATAAGCATTGGTCTCGAGCAAATAAAAGAAATATCTAGGAGAAGGGCAACAGGAAATATAAACCTAAGTTTTGCAGAGGAATGATGAAAATATTATAATATAAACCTAGGTATTGCTGCGTGATCATTATCTATAAATAACAAGAGACAAATTTCTTGAATGCCAAAAAATTTATCAGAAGAAATGGTAAAAGGCAAAATTGATGATATGATATTAAATGCAATTAGTGCCTGAAAAATAAGTATTGAGGTAGCGAATGATATGCATTTCAATTACTGACCTTACACTAGAGAAATTGTGAATAAATTCTTAACGCAACAACTAACTGCCGAAGATATGAATAAAATGAGAGTTAATTGATAAATAACTAAACCATCTCCATAAATTCATCCAAGCTCAAGATTTGTACTCACAGATCTTGAGCTTATGTTCTGTATTTTTGACATACTAAAAAAAATGTGATAAACTAAACTAAGTTATTGCAATAAAAAACTCAAAACTTGCAAAAACAAAAACAAATATATCTTAATCAAAACTAAAATGGAAGCACCAAAAAATAGTCCTGATTCTTTACCCGTGTCACCTATCTGAAGAGAAACTATGGATTGACCAGATAAAGAATTTATCCACAGTGAAACTAGAGAAGAACTGGCAAAATTAAAAGAAGAGTGCATAGATTATAAAAAAGATAGAGAAATCTCAGAAAATAAGAATAGTATAGAAAAAGATTTTATGTTATTAGAGCATTATGAAAAAAAACAATATTATAGTTTGGCTCTATGAAAATTAGAACTAATGAGGTTTGATAATAGTAAAAATGAGGATATAATAAAAAAAATTGGCAAAGAATATGCAAGAATTCAAGAATTATATGAAAAACAAAGTCAAAAAAATAAAGAAGAGCAGTTAACAAAACTTACAAATGAACTTCAGAAACAAGAAGAGTTCCTAAGTTCTACAGAAAAAGAATTGGAAGAACTACAACAAAAATGATCACAAAAAAATAAGAATTTGAAGGAAATCTTTGAAAATAAATTGGCAAATCTAAAAGAAATTATTACTAATACCAATAAAAAGATTTTTACAATAAAAATGTATATAGAACAGGTAGATCATAACTGATATAATGCTAAACTTTATGATTTATGAATGAATATTGTTTGAGTTTATGACATAAAATTTGATTATGATATTGATCTTAACATCCATCCAAATTCAGAGGATATTAAAATAGAAAACGAGAGAGAAAGAAAATTTAAAGAAAATTTTTCCAACACTACCGAGAATATAAACTTTAATAAAATTAAGACTACACAGATTTCAGAAATAAATTAAACTAACTCCATAAATTCATCTAAGCTCAGGATTTGTACTCACAGATCTTGAGCTTTTTTTAGCTTGCTTCAAGCGGATTCTCAGACTATGAGATAGTCGAGATTAGATGAAACACTTGAGCGAGTTTCACCTCAATTATCTTCAATTATCTTGTGTATTTCATCGCGAGATATGCTTGAGAAACTTCATGTTACACAGAATGATTTACCTGCAATCTTAGAATCAGAAAGTAGCGAAATATCAACTTGCTTCGGTAGGGTGAAATTAATCTCTAGAAGTAAATCTCTAACTAAATCTCTATATTCTTCGAAATAATATACAATACTATGTGCTCCAACTGGTCAGATATCTTTGATAGTCTCAAGTTCTTCAGAATTAAGAGAATCAAATAAACTCAAGAATAATTCAGTCTGTCAGAATCTGAATTCTTGATTGAATTCTTTATCTTGTCTATAGGCGAAAATTTCATCAAGTTTGCCACTTGAATTAAGGAAATTAAGAAGTGTTTTTGCAGTTTTTTTACCAATCTGAGGAATACCGAGCGCTACGAAGAAGTTATTAAGTGGAATATTTCTAGCTATCTCAACTTCATCAAGAATATTCTGGATTCTTTTGTCCTTGAATCATTCTAGAATTAATATTTCTTCTCTATAACGAGCAAGTTTGAAGATAGAAGAAAAATCAGTTATGAATCATTGATCAATAAATATCTCTATAATCTTATCGCCAAGTCATTCAATATTAGCTCAATGTTTACTTACAAAAGAAATTAGTGAGCCAAGAGTTTGGGCTGGACATCATTTCTTATTCGGGCAGTACCATGCGACCTTTCATTCATCTTTAATTATTGGTGTATTACAACTTGGGCAGAGTTCTGGTGGATTTACAACTAATTCTTCTCAGGTTCTAGACTCAACAATTACACTAATTACTTCAGGTATTACTTCTCAAGCGCGCACTATGAATACATTATCCCCTATTCTTACATCCTTCTTAGTCAATTCATCATAATTATGAAGAGTTGCCCTACGAACAACTACTCAGCTTACATTCACTGGCTCGAGGTGTGCAATCGGTGTTACAATTCACGTTCTTCATACGCTATGTTCTATATCGAGAACTTGTGTTCTCACATTCATTGCTGGGAATTTGTATGCAATGGCATATCTTGGATGATGTTCTGTGGTTCAGAGAGTCTGCCAGAGAGATAAATCATCAAGCTTGAGAACTAGTCAATCAATTTCAAATGGGAATTGTGGTTTATTTTTTGTAAGCTTATCGATTTCTCTAACAACTTCATTAATATCACGAGCTTGATAAAAATATGGAGAAATGCGAAATCAGAATTTTTCTAGTAATTTAATATAATCATAATAAGTTGTAATATTGAGAGAATTTTCTCTCTCAAGATAAGGAAAGCTATAAGCAAAAAAGGCAAGATTTCTTGACTTAGTCACTTCATAATCAATTTGTCTCAGACTACCCGACGCAGCATTACGTGGGTTTGCAAATAACTTTTCTCAGTTTTCTAATCTGAGTTTATTAAGATCTTCGAATGATTTGATTGGCATTACAACTTCTCAGCGGATCTCTATTTCTTCATCTTGAATGAATGGAATTTCTTTTGGGATAGAGCTAATCTGCAGTGTATTTATTGTAATATCTTCTCATTCTATTCAATTACCGCGAGTAAGAGCTCTTACTAATTTTCATCATTTATAGGTCAGAGAAACTCCAAGTCAATCAAACTTTAATTCAATATTATATACAATTCTTACATTAATCTTAAGAATATTGAATATTCTTTTTTCGAAATCTAGAATATCCTCACTATCGTAAGTATTATCAAGACTTATCATAGGAGATCTATGAGTACCCTTCTCGAATTGATTAGAGATTAGTACATCGATACGTTTGGTTGGTGAGCTAAGATCGTAAATATTATATTTGAGTTCTAGATTTTTGAGTAACTTGAAAAGATCATCATATTCCTTATCTGATATTATTGGTGACTCATTCTTGTAATAGAGTTCATTATGTTTTCTAAGTATTTCTTGTAAAGAAGTCACTTCTTCTTTATTAATTTTTCAAGAATTATTTAGGAAATACCCTGTTCTTTCTAGTAGATTATTCATATTGATTGTTAAATATCAAACTAATTCTAGCTAACTTTAATTATATTTCAATTATAAATTTGATTTTGGGCTAAATTTGACTATATTAAAAGCAATTTAAAAGATGACAAAAGATTATTTAGTAAAACGTAAAACGATAGAAATGATAAGATCAAAGGAAGATAATAATCTCAAATCTGTAATAAAATCAATTCCAGATTTATTGATAATTTTAGACAAAGAGTGAAACTGTATTGAAATGTTTTCATGAAATCCTAAATATGATTTTTGGGATAAGAAAATTAAAAACAATATTTGAGATATTTTTGATAAAAAAAATACAAAACTTATACTAGAAAATGTAGATAAGGCTATTTGCACCAATAAAAATTGTTGATTCGAATGTGATTTGGCAATAAAAAAGCTTAGGCATTATTATAGTGGAAATTGTCAACAAATAGACCATGATAAGGTTGTGGTAATTTTTAGAGAAATTACTGAACAGATAATTGCAAAAAATGAAGTTACATATCTTGCAACTCATGATTTTCTTACTGATTTACCTAATAGAAAGGCCTTTCATGATAAGTTATCTGAAGCCATAATCAATTCAAAAAGAACATGTAAAAGAATTGCAGTATTATTCATAGATCTTGATTTATTCAAGTTAGTAAATGATACATATTGACACAATATTTGAGACTTACTCCTAGTTGAGATATGAAAAAGATTAAAATGAACTCTCAGAGAATCTGACTTTGTTGCGAGAATTAGTTGAGACGAATTCTGACTCGCACTTACTAATCTAGAAAAAGATGACAGTTGCTATATACAAGCAACAAAAAGAGTTATGAGGGATGTTTCTAGTCCTTATATGATAAGATGAACGGAAATTAAGATATGATTGAGTATTTGAATAAGTCTATTCCCAGATCATTCATCAGATTCAGAAGATTTATTATCACTTGCAGATGTGGCTATGTATAAAATAAAAAAATCTTGAAAAAATAATTTTAAAGTTTATAAAAAATAATATGAATGAAAAAAAGAAGATATATCTAATTGATGGCTATAACTTCATTTATCGTTTATTTTATGCTGTACCTCAATTTTCTCTCAAAGACTGAACTCCAATTAATACAGTATTTGGTATAGCCAAAATTATTATAAATCTATATAAAGATGATAAGCCCGATTATCTGGTATTTATTCTTGATTATAAATGAAAAAAAATAAGAGAAGAAATATATCCAGAATATAAATGAACTCGTGATAGGATGCCAACTGACCTCAAGATTCAAGAAGATTTGATACTATGACTTCTTGAGACTTTTGGTATTAAGACAGTTCAAGAAGAATGATATGAGGCAGATGATGTAATATGAACTCTTGCCTTAAGACTCAAAGAAGATATTAACAATGAAGTATTTATTCTCTCATGAGATAAAGATCTCTATCAATTCATAGACAATAACGTATGTATATATGATACAATGAAAAGAAAAATATTTCACAGAAATGAATCATTTGAAAAATTCTGAGTTAACCCAGAACACGTTGTAGATTATTTATCAATCTGCTGAGATAGCTCAGATAATATCCCCGGTATTCCATGATTCTGACCAAAGAAAGCACAAGAATTAATTAACAAATTCTGATCACTAGAAAACATCTATGAAAATATTGAAGAATTAACTGGCAAAACAAAAGAAACTCTTGAACAAAATAAAGAAGTGGCCTTTTTAAGCAAAAAACTTGCTTCAATATATACCAAACTAGAATTAGAATGATTCGATATCGAGGAACACAATTTTAGAAGTATCAATCTCTACAATGAGAAGATTATTGAATTATTCAAGAAATACGAATTCAAATCTCTGATTCCTACAGAACATCAAGATAAGATTAAGAACTTTGATACTCTAGAATTAAAAATAATCAAAATCAAAACCGAAAATGAACTCAATTCTCTACTAGAACAGATCAGAAAAACTGATAAAATTGCCATATCAACAATTTGAGAAAGTACATTTGAGTTAAATACACTTAATTTATTTTTGTGATGAAAAATTATCTATAGCATAGATACTGGAGAATTAGAGATTAAAGAATTTATTAAAAATATTTTTGATTTAAATATCAACATTATCTGATTCGAACTCAAAAGTGATCTCAAAAAAATCAAATGATATTTCAATAATCTTGAGGTTATTTCTCAGCCAAAAAATGAATTACAAAGTAGTTTGTTTTAAATGATTTGCACTAGAAAAATAAATAAATATAATGTACAAATATTTGATAAATAAATTCTAATGAAAAAAATATTCTCTCTAATATTTCTATCAATCATAATACTAAGTTCGTGTGGTAGTAATGATAGTTCAACAGGGGAAATAACAGACCAGACAAAAGAAGAAAATATAATTATCAATTGAATTAATGATTGAAATACATTCAAAAAAGCTACCATAAGTGACGACAAAAGCAACGAGGCAACCGAAGAAATTGATATAACTTCAACCTGAGAAGCAGCGACTGTAACTAGTTTCTGAAGTTGACAGTGAAATGAAACTCCAAGTTCTAATTAAATCAAATTATTAATAATTCTATAATAAGCAAGAATCCCAACCATTGCAGCATTATCTTGAGAATAAATTGGTTTAACAGGGTATAAGAAATTATATCCTTTTTTGATAGCTTTTTCTGATATTATTTTTTTAAGTTTATTATTCGCACTCACTCATCAGGCAAGAACTAGAGAGGTAATAGAATATTTATCAGCTGCTAGAAATAGTTTCTCTGATAAAATATCCACAACTGTATTTTCGAATTCATAAGTAATCTCTCTTTTATCTTCTATTGTCAAGAATTCTATAGCATTCGTTCTCGTATTCCCTACTTTGTTACCCGTAGTTTGAATTTGTGAGCGAGAAGATATCCTAGAATCTATTTCTCTTTTTACCGCTGATTTGAGTCATGAAAAACTAAAATCTAGACTATCTTTATTTAATATTACCTTGGGAAATATTCATTTGAATTCTCAGATATATTCTGAAGCAAGCTTAGATATAATTGGTCATCCAGGAAATCATTCTCATATCATCTTAGAAACCTTATCAAATGCCTCTCAAGCACTATCATCCTGTGTTTGTCAGATTAGTTCTAGAGAAAACAAATCTTTCCATAAGTACAACTCATTATGTCATCAAGAAACAGTGAGACAAATAGAAGGAAACTTCATTTCAGATAAATTTCTTTCTAATAAATTAGCGAAAATATGCGCCTCAATATGATTAATTTCTATAAATGGAATATTTAGAATAGAAGAAATTGTTTTTGCAACCGTTAATCAAACATAGAGTGATGGTAATAATCAAGGATCATTAGTACAAACAATATAATTCATGTCTGTCAGTTCTAATTCTGAATCAGTTAGAACTTTTTCAAGAGCAAAGAAAATATTATTCGAATGAAGTCTAGCAGCTACTTCTGGTACTACTCAACAAGTCTCAAGATGCTCTTTGATTTGAGACTTAGTATCCATTGCAATAAGTTCATTATCCTTAAAAATCGCAATAGAAGTATCGTCACAAGATGTCTCAAAAGCTAAAATATACATTATCTCAAAAGTTTAAAGTTATATTAAGAATCTGCCCTACATACGGGATTAGAATAACATTAATATTATTACATCAACCCATCAGAGAATGACAATAAAATTATTTATCAATTATAAACTCAATATTATCAGGATTATTAGAAACTCTAGTAAGCCAAAAAGGTGAGAATTCAATTTTTACGGTTGAAATATTAGAATCATTAAGAAGCACTGAAGTTGCATCATCTTTACTGGTATTTGCTATAAGATTTTTAAGTTTTTTTGTAAGATTATTAGAAGAATCTTCAAAATTATAGGAAATCTTAGAATCAAGTTCCGTAGTCGCTTTCATATAAAAAGGATTTACTGATTGATTAAGAATATTGGTAATTCTTAGAGAATCTTCATTGATTCAGATTAATTTTTCAGTTCAGAGTAATATATTCTCATTGAGAATACTTTTAAGATAAAAAATGGTTGCACTTTTATCAAATACATAAGTCGACAAAGAACCAGTACAATTGAGTGTAACTTCCTCAAGTTTATCTCAGATTTTAGTTCAACTACCAAGTTCAACTTTTCCTATTTCATATTTTAGAATATTATCAATAGGAAGAATTATGAAGTTGGTTCATCACATTGCATTCATGTTTTTAATTTTTTCTTTAAGATTATCAAGCGTCTTGGCTTTGATTTTATCAGCCATAATCTGTGAGAAATTATCAAATTCTTTTTGAGTCAAAACATGTATTTTTGGGTCTAATCACTCTTTGAAATCTTCTTTGGTTTTTGCATAAATTTTATCTCTGTTGAATTTTAACTTCGGTATAGTAAGCATTGTTCAAGATTTTATATTTCATCTAGTACCAATTATTTTTCACATATTATCATACATATCTGCAACAAGCGTTACTTCAGTCTTTCACATAATAATCTCTCAGCTTGATCATCTTGATGCTGGTGGAATCTTAATCCAATCAGAGCTTTTAAATATCAATCAATCTTCTGATTGAAATGTTGTATTTGGCTTCAATACAGATCAAGTATTAAGTTCATTAAAAATCTCAACAACTCAATATGCATTCTTGGCACTCGCTTCATCAATAGTGGAAACATGGAAAGATGAACTTAATGAAGCTCACATAGACATCGGATTAATTCTGACAACGTTTTTACTATCAAACAAATTATTATTATCTTTTTCGCTAAAGACAATATTTCTAGACACAGTCTTCACTGATAGTTCAGGAGTAATGTAGATATAAGTCTTAGAAACAGCAAAATAAAAGATAAATGAAAGGAGTGAAAAAGATAGAATTAATCAAATTATTAACAAAAAAACATGTGATTGTGGAGTATTGCTTTTATTCTTATAAGTTGTTTTTGCTTTTTTCTTGAGTATGAAAAAATTCTTCAAAAATAACCTTTTGAGCTCATATTTTAGATACTCAGAGAAAGTGAAATTATGTCTTAATACATTTGTTTTTGAGAATTTTTCATCAAACTCTATTTCATCACTTTTATAGAAATATTTAATTCATAATTTTTCTCATATTCTTTTTAAATCTTTATTTGATGTTATTATTGCGAATTTTTTACCTGCAAATTTTGAGATTAATAATTTGAGATTCAAGAAATTCCTCAAGGCGTTATTGTCATCAACCTCAAGATAAAAAGAAGAACTAGAATTAGTAGCTTTTTGTATTTTTTTGAAAATATCAAACAAAGAGTCATTATTGTGTATTTTAATTTTTATATATCATTCCATTTTTATTCGTATTTATAGATTACATATTTTAATATTCTTACAAGTGGATCTTTTTTGACTGCGATTAGCTCTTTTCATGCTTTAGCAAGAGAAACAACTGGCAGAGTTGCATTTTGATTAAATTCTTCAAGTCATTCTATTTCAAGATATTTATCAATAACAGCAATTTGTTTTCCAATTCATCTTGATTCTAATCATTTAGCAAGAAGAGATTTTAATTTATCTGATACTCATGCTCAAGATAAGAATACATTCTTTACAAAAAATGCTTTCTCAATATCTGTAATTCAAATATATATTGCATCTATTAAGAATTCAAATACTTCATCAAGAACTCACTTATGAGTTTCATATTGATTATCAAGATCAGCCAAAATATTCTCAATATTTAAGTAACTTTGATTTAGATTATCTTTTAAGACATCTTCAACTATAGAATATCCAAGATTAAGAACGTTGAATCATATAATCTCAGAGTTATTCTGTAGGATAATTGTAATCTTAGAATAACCAATATCTATAAATATATTAGAATCATAATTATAAGGAGATTCTTCTATTAACTTGGGAAGACTTATTGGTAAAGGTACAATAGAAATAAGATGTAAATCAAGGTCTCTTATAATATTACTCAATGTATTGAATCTACCAATAGGACAAAAAACATTAATTAAGTTAAATTTAATATTTTTACCAGGGAATCAGATAGGATTAGAAATCCTCTGTCAATCAACATAAATACCGGTTATAGAAGTAGTAATTAACTTCATCTCAGCTTCAACAATTCATAATCTATTTTCTGTTTTTGATTTGATTTTATCTAATCATCTAAGCTCCACATCTTCTATCATTTCATCAATTTCTTTCATTGTAATCACTCAATCTTTTTCTTTTCTAATATAATTAACAGAGGTAAAGTCATATATTAATTCTGATGAATTATAGAGAACGATTACATCTTTTGGGATATTATCCAAAGATTGGCATGCTTTTGATAATGCTTTTTGGATAGATCTTGAAACAGAAGCAATATCTGTAATTTCTCAATACAACATATCTTTTTTGCTTTGGCGTATTGAAGAGCTTCAGATAATCTTTAATTCTTGTCAATCAATTTTACAGACAAGAACTTTGACCTTAAATGCTCAAATATCTACAGCCAAAAATGTGTCATAATCAAGAACATTACTTATTCTAAATGACATTTTCTAATAATTAATAAATATCTCCTTGAATTTAATCAATTTTGTCGTAATATCAAGACTTTTTTCGAGATTTTTTATATGTAAAAATAAACTACCCTCACCCCACAACATTCTCCACACGTGTGGAAGAAGAAAAAAATAATAAAAAAGTCATGGTGAGCTTGTCGAACCATTAACTCGTAAGAGTTATAATTATCATTTCGATCTTGTTCTTATCGTCTTAGGCGAAGTCGAAATATTCCTTTTAGTAGCGCCTTTATGACAATTTTTCACAGAATAATAATAATAATAATAATAATAAATAATCCAGAAAAACTCTCTCAAAATTTGCACACAAGCAAAATATATGTTATATTACTATAGATTAATTAATAATCATTTATATTTTAATAAAAACAAATATGTCGGAAATCAATACGTTTAGCTGAGATTCTAGAGGAGAAGTTAAATCTGGTATAAAACCAAATATAATTAATCCAAAAATAGAATTCGAGGAATTCAAGCAATATAAAGATAATGGTAATGCTAATAAAATTAAAGTTAAAAGGCTTGAAAAAATAGCAACTCAAGAAAAATCTACAAAAGAACAATTATCGTGATTAAAAGAGGAAATCTGATTTTTTGAATGAACTGAACCAAATACTCAATTATGCTCATATACATGATTAAAAATCAAATTCCCATGAAAAAAAATTAAAAATATTATTTCTGTAACTTCTTCTACCTGATGAACAATATCAAACATTAAACAAGATTTAAATGGGGCAACATTTGATTACAAAACACCATCAGAACCAAAAGAAATTGAAAAATCTGAATTAATCAATAAGGATACTATCGAGTTTAATTGGATAACTCCAAATACTGATAATTCAATTTTAACATTTACAGTTGAACTAGAAGATTGAACTAATGAAATAATAAAGAGAAAAGTGAAATTAAAAAATAAACCATTTATCGTTAAAGAACCAAAAAAGAGAAAATGATGAAAAAATGATAAAGTCCTAACTGAAAAGATTGAAGAAAATGTATTATTAATTTGAAGATTTATCTGAGAAACTCCTGACACAAAAAATAAATCATATAAAGATTTAACTCTAGAATTCTCAGTATTACCATGAAAAGAAATTAAAAGAGTTCTTTCAGTAGATACTGGAATCGCAAATGGCAAATCAAATTGACCATTAAAAAATATATCAGTAATTGATGGTAATAAAATTAAATTCGATTATTTAACTCCAAATGCTGGTTGAGTACCATTAAAAATGATAGTTTTGCTTGCTGACTGAACAATAGCTGAAACAAGAAAAAACATATCACTTCCTAATAATAAGGAGGTGAGTCCTGAGGATGAATTAAAATCAAAAAGCAATCTAGAAGAGATTCTTAAAAAATGAGATATAACTTTGTTAGCAAAAGAAGAAAATAAAACAACATACGAATATCTAATCAATAATATAAGTAAAATTAATGAAAAGTGAGACCGTATTATTAATGATGAAACTATAAAATTACTTCAATCACAACTTATTGAATTAGTAAATAAAACTACTTGAACTAATTTTGTAGTATGAGACAATACTAAAATAGGTAGAAGTAATATATATATAAACTGAATTGACATTAAAGTAAGTGTAAATGAACTATATACGATTAATTCTGAGAAATGAAAAATGGTTGTCAATAAGAGAGGATTAGCACCAATGGCTCTGTAAAATCAAAAGATTGAGAAATTAAAAATCATAATTACTTAGTTTGACCTATCTAAAAATTACACAATCAAAATAATAGAGAGCGAAGCTCTCTATTATTTTGATTTAATAACCTTTCAAAACTTGCGCTCAACCTAATAATATGGTAAAATTAACCTCATATAATTAAGGTAATAATTAATGTCTCTAGAATTAATTTCCTGAAACATATCTTCACTTGAAGAACAAACTAAAACAATTTAAAATTACTTACTCGCTCCACAATTCCCTATTCATGTTGCTTGTCTATTACAGAGAGCTCTTGCTGCGGCAATTTTTGATTCTAGGATTTTATTCGCATCAATTAAGTTGCTATGAAGATTAATAAGACTGGTAAGTGATTTATCGGATGTACTATTCTGCATTTTCATTATCTTTTCAAGACCTTCATAATTTGATTTTATATCTTCAATAATTGAACCATAATCTTTTGTATTATTAACATTAATTGGTGCTTCATTGGTATTTTTTGCATTGAATATATCTCATTTCTGTATTTCTCCAATAAGCTCTTCAAATGACGACCAGAAACTCTTTATGTTTTCTCAGATACAAGAAATAATGGTACTATCAGCATTATTCATACAGGCTAGATTATCTAAAACTCTCTGTGCTTGTGAAGTATTGAGTCATTGTCTTGATAATTCTTTTGTTAGTAAAGATTTTTCTAAGTCTCTATAGACTTTTGTATCTGATCATCAAGTAAGAAGAGCAATTGATTGTCTCCAGTCTTCAATTCATTCTCTAATTCATGCAAATCAGTAAGTAGAGTCAAAAACTGCAGAAATTTTTTCCATAATTTTTTTAAACCCCGTTTCATTTTGATTACATTCATTTTTGCTATCTCAATAACTAGACTTAATATCAGAAGCTAGAACATCTGATCATTCTAACTTACATTCAGACATACTTCAGGCTATTGTACATCTAAAATATGAAGATAATTTAATATTAAAAGTCCTAAGTGAGCTTAGTATATCTCAAGCCTTTGTTTGTGCAGAAATTCAATAATATTCAAATTTTTTCTTAATTAACTCAGAATCAATTATTTTATCAGTTGCACATTTATTTGCGGCAGCAATAGTCATTTTATTAATTAGATCATTCTGTTTAACTATATAATCATGATCTCTATAGAACGCATTTGGCAATCCTCAATTAAATATTGGATAAATATCTAATTCCCAAGAACTCAAGAAATTATCAAAATTAGTTAATTTATTAGAATCTTTAATAATTTGATTATATCAATCAGAAACATTTTCTTTTGTATTACTAAAAAATCAAGTATTAGTCTCAGTAGTTTTAGCTCATTCACATTTGGATTCTGAGATATTTTTCTGTATTTCTCATAGAATACTTTTTACATCATTAAAATACTTAGATAAATTCTCAGAAGGTCAACTCTGAATTTTACAAGATTCCGCAAAAACAGATGGGGAAAATATGAAGGCTGCGAAGAATGTCAATATTAATAATAATTTTTTCATGTTATTTATCTTTCATATAATCCACATAATCAGTAATTGACTTAATATTCATTCTTAGACTATTACTAAATCATACAAGCTCAATAATATTGTCAGAAGATCTATCTATATATTGATTTTTGATAGTTGCAATCATTACATTAGTAGCACTAACATTTGGAGTTTCTGCATTTTTGGTTTTACTATTTTTATTATGTGCCTCATCAGTATTTAGTCATTGTGAATCTCACATATCCTTTGTTTCATATCAATCATCAAGTAAATTTGATCTAATGTAACTTAATCCGCTTTCTTTGAATGTAGTAGCAAAAATGTCCGAATTTTTTATTTTTTTGGCTTCTGTCTCTTCTCTAGCTTTATCTAGATTAAGTATAGGTGGTGGCATATAAGTTATTACCTTTCATAAGCTCAGCATTGAAGGAAGGTCAAGTCACCTAAGAATTGAAAGAATGAATTCTCATCTAGTTATATCAGATGCCCCGAGAAACTTAGAAGCTGTTTTTGTAATTATCTTGAGATTCTTATCTATAAGTCATTCTATAGTCTTACTTCATCAGCCAAGTAATCACTGTGAATAAGAAGTTGCTTCTATCTTAATACAAATAAATCAAGCGCAAGGCCATTTATAACCTTTATTTCATCATAATCAAGTACCTCATCAAGTATTGAGATTACCACTTATGTATGGATTAGTTGGTCAATATAATCATCCAAGATTAGAACTAGAATTATCTCACAGATTAACTTGTCTATCTAGATCATTTAATAGGCTATCATCAAGGCCGATAAGAGAAATTCATGTGTTACACAAATTAGAATTGGTTGTGACCCTGTCAGAGTTCGTTCATGAATTATTAGAAGCAGAGTTAGAACTGTTATTTCAAGAATTAAATGCTCAACTTAGATTAAGAGAAAGATTAGTTCAATTCAATCAACTCAGAACTCAATTAAAATCAGACGCCGCAGAATTTTTAACTCAATTATATTTAGGTGCGTCATTGAATATTACAGAATGGATTCTCTCAATATCTGTAACTATATCATATCATGAATTACCCACATCTCAGTCATTATATATTCATAGAATTGCTATCTTATTAGCATTGACAATGTTATCAGAAGTTTCACTTTTGAGAGTTGAATACCGCTCTTGTATAGCCTTGGCAACATTTTTCAAATAATCAGCATTAGGATTATTATTGTCACTAAATTCTATTCTAGTAAAAATTGGAGTAAATCATCCATCTGCAATATTATCCAATTCAGTTTTTGTAAAGTCTATAGACTTACTAAGAGTCTTTAAGTGTAATTGTTCTAGTTTGAAGTTAATATTTTTTGCACTATTATTAAGAGCATTTTCTATCATTCTAGTCTGAGATGTTTTATATCACTTATCAATTGTCTTATAGAAGTCAAGTCAAGCTCATTCACCAACAAAACCAGCAAAAACACCAGTAGCATTAACTAATAGTGAAAAAATAACGGATAATATAATATATTTTTTAAAAAATTTCATGTAATTATTTAGAAGTAATTACTAATTTGTTTTTGTTAGCTGTCAGAGTAATTATACCACGAATTTTCTTATTAATCAATAGATTTGCAATTTCATCTTCTATTTTCTCTTGGATATATCTTCTTACTGGTCTTGCACCGTACTCTGGGTTATATGTCTCTTTGTTAATTAGATCAAGAGCTTTTTTGTCATAAGCAAGTTCTAGATTAAGCTCTCCAAGTCTTGAAGAAAGATCCGCAAGGTTAAGTTCAATAATTTTTTTGAGGACTTTTTTATCTAGTGGGTTGAATACAATAGTCTTGTCAATACGATTAAGGAACTCTGGAGAAAAATATTCCTCAAGATTTTCCATTACTTTTTCTTTAATTTTTTCATAGTCTTTGATGATTTTAGCTTCCTTACTAGAACTTACATCAAATCAGATTTGAGAGGCCTTAGAATTGAATTCTTCTCACCCAATATTAGAAGTCATAATTACAATAGTATTTTTGAAGTTTACTTTTCTTCACTTCGCATCCGTTAGACTTCATTCTTCTAATATCTGTAATAGAATATTGAATATCTCGAAGTTCCCTTTCTCTAGCTCATCAAAAAGAACAACGCTATATGGTTTTCTTCTTACTTTTTCGGTTAACATTCATCATTCCTCATATCAAACATAACCTGGGGCTGATCAGATAAGTTTAGAAACAGATGCTTTCTCGCTATATTCTGACATATCAACCTTGATAAGCGCCTTTGAATCTCAGAAGAATTCTTTGGCAAGTACTTTAACTAGTTCAGTTTTACCAACTCAAGTTGGCCCAAGAAGTAAGAAACTACCTATTGGCCTATTCTTATCGGCAATACCTGTTCTACTTCTTCTTATCGAGCTTACAATAGTCTTAATCGCATCATCTTGACCGATAATTTTTGCAGCCATATCTTGCTCGAGCTTTTTTAGCTTGTCTAGATCTTCTATTGTCAGATTCTCAAGTGGAATTCCTGTAATTTGATTAAGGATTTTTTGAATATCTGGTTTTTTGATTTTTAATCTTTTATTTCTTGGAATGTTGGTTTTTACTTTTTTATCTTTGATTTTCTTTTCTAGATCTTTTTGCTTTTCTTTTGCTATCATTGCCTTATGATATTGCTGACTAACTACATAATCATCAATGCTTTTTTGCAACTTTTCTATTTCTAATTTCAATTCTATAATTCATTCCTCATTATAATTATATTTCATGCTCTTAGAACTACAAGCTTCATCAATAATATCAATTGCTTTGTCAGGCAAGAATCTATCAGTCATAAATCTTACAGAATAATCAACTGCAGCTTCAATAGCTTCATCTTCAATTATAAGATTATGATAATCTTCAAAAGATTCTTTTAATCATTTGAGGATTTCTTTTGCTACTTCTGGAGTTGGCTCTTCACATTCTATCTTCTGGAATCTTCTCTCAAGTGCACTATCTTTTTCGATATGTTTCTGGTATTCATTAAGAGTTGTTGCTCAGATTACACAGATCTTTCATCTTCACATTGCAGGCTTAAGAATATTCGCAGCATCAAGACTCCCCTCTCAACTTCAAGCTCAGATTATTGTATGTATTTCATCAATGAAAAGTATAATTTCATTCTCAAGCTTACTTGCTTCATCAATAATTTGTTTGATTCTTGATTCGAATTCTCATCTATATTTTGTTCCGGCAATCATTGAACCAAGATCAACTGAGATTATCTTCTTATTCTGCATTGCGAGTGGCACTGATCAATCATGAATTCTTTTTGCTAGTCATTCGACTACAGCAGTCTTACCAACTCATGGCTCTCAAACTAAACATGGATTATTTTTTGTCTTTCTATTGATTACTGAGATTAATCTCTCAATTTCTTTGTCCCTACCGATAATTTTGTCGATTTTTCATTCACTCGCTTCCTTTACGAGATCAACTCAGAAAAAATCTAGAGCTGGAGTTTGAGATTCTCACTTCTTATCTCAATCAACTTTTTTATTAGCAAAAAAAGGATTATTATCAATATCTTCTATGCTTCAATTAGCTCATAGTCATTCTTCTAATGCCTTGATTATATTGTCAATCGGATCCATTATCCCAGTTCATTTTGGTCAGCTCTTAGCAATATTATCAAAAGAAGTCTCAATATCTTTAGGATTGACTCAGACATAGTTAAGAAAATTAATAAACCAAACTGAATTTGATTTAATTAATGCGAGAATAAAATCTTCCAGTGTTGCCTGTTTTTTCTTGAAAGATGCAGCAATCTTGATGCTATCAACGATAAGATCTTTAAGTACTTTTGACATTCAGACATATTCTCATTTCCTAGAATTATCAAATATCTTGAACTGATTCTGAGTCATAACATCAAGCACAATTTTCTCATTTATTCAATAATTAAGAAAAACCTCAGATACATTTCATTTTTGTGATCTAATAATTTCGATAAAAACATCCTCAGGAGTAACTTCACTAAAGGAACTGTTTTTGATTTTCAACTCTGTATCGATTAGAATTTGTTTGTATTCATTAGAAAAATTATCAAGCATTATTTAATTAATTAGTAATACTTGAGCAGTATATCATTTTTATGCGAATTTGTAAAATAGATATTGACGCAAAATAGGTAAAATGTTTTGACAAAAAAGACAATTGTTGGATAGTAATTTTGAAACTAAAAAAACTCAAAACATGGTATATCATTTCAAAAGAAGTGAAACGAAATAAAAAATTCCTTATAAAAATATGTTTTAAGAAATAATATAAAAAAGTTAAATTAGGTTTTCGATCTCAAAAATAGATAAGAAGAGTCTTTATATTTAACTCAAAGCAAAAATAGAATTATCATTTCCATTCCACTTTTATAGGATTAGTTCTATCCTACATAAGTTTTATTATTTTAAGATTTTGGATTATATTTCATTAATGATATCATAACTCAGATTCAGATTTCAGACAAAAGCAAATCAATCAACTTTCTTCAATCAAGAATCTTTTAATTTTTGTGCAGTCTCATTTAAAGTTGATCATGATCAAACAAAATCATCAATTAATAATACACTATTATATTTTGTAATATTTTTATCATCAATATAAATAGTATTTTTAGCATTTTGGATTCTTTGTTCTCTTGTTTTAAGAGTTTTTTGAGGAATTGGAATATTATTTGGATAATATTTGATTATATTTACAAAAGGTAAATTTTGATTTTTTAGTTTATCCTTGAGTATTTTTAAGAATTGATTCTTCCTATCCAAGCTCCATGGAATAATTGCAATTGCAGAGTATAAATTAGAATTTATAAGACATTCCAGTCTATAAATTATTTCATTAATACTATCAATAATAAGTGATTTATTTTGAGATTGTTTTCAATAAAATGTCATTTCTGCAAGTTTTCATCTTCCAAAATCCATCCGTTTATATTGATCAGCATAATACACCTCATCAAGATAAACTTTTTTAAAATCTTTTCAAAAAGCTTCTCTTGCATTTAAAAGTCAACAATTATTCTGTAATTGCTGAATATGATTATATATACTGATATATGAGATTAATTTTTCTTGAGGATTAAGATTTCTTTCTATACACCACAAAAGAAATCCTTCATATCATTTCATAATTTTTCAATCAGCACTAAATTTCAGAAAAATATCATCTAATAATTTTTTATCAGAAAATTTAATTCAATCATTTTTGATTGTCGTATTTTTAATAACATTATCTATTTTAAGAGTAATTCAATCTCAAATTACTGAAGTTGATATGTATCTTACAGTAGGTCAGGTTCAAATTTTTTTTAATTTTCATTCTTTAACCAATTCTTTTAGATATTTATGAACAATCACTTTGCTTTTTCAGATTTTCTCAGAAATATCAGTGGCTCATAAAGGCTCGTTTCAAATAAATATATCTAAAATTTGTTTAAGAGATTTGAATTGAAAAGCCATATTCTGTATGTTATGAATAAACTACTATAAACAGTTTATAGTAAATTGTTTATAGTATATTATTAATATTCAAAAAATCAAATCTTAGTTCAATATTTTTCTATTCAATCTCAGATTAATTATTTTTAAGAAGTTCTTCAGTTTTACTTAGAATGATAAAAATCTTGTGAATAATAACAAAACACCTTGATATCATTCTAGAAATTCGTAAGAATTATCTGGAATCTATTACTTAATGTTTGTACGAATTTTATAAGGTATTTAATTTATATTATAGAGTCCAAATCAAGCTCAGAATAACAGAACAAAGAACCTAGAGTAACAGAAAAGGTTTTTATTATTCCACCAAATTGGGTGCGATTCATTGGCAAAAATTTTTGTGTAAGTTTATTAGAGGTGGTTTAGATAACACTCATCATTTGTTCGATGTTTCAAATATCAATTTTGTCTAATAATTTCGTTTCGTCTTCTGCTTCTTTTGATTCTATAAGTGGTAATTGTGTTTTGTAGAACTCAACTTCTTCTATAATAATCTGACATGCACTTATATTAATATTATCAAGCTTAGAGAATAATTGATCTTGTTTACCAAAACCTGTAGAATCAAAATACTTCTCATATTCTTCGAATTTTGCATTAGTTGATTCGAAGAATTTAGTGAATTCGTAGCGTTCTGGCTCTAGAAAATAAAGAAAAGTATTGCAGAGATTAATTATTAATTTGCTCTTCTGATTTTCATCTCCAAGAGAAGATTTAATATCCATAATGTCTTTATAGAATTTATTATAGATAAGCTTCTGTGTGAAGTAATTAAGTGTTTCAGTATCTTGAAATCTTTGCTCAATATTATTCATAATAATAATTATTATTTATTAATATCCGGATGTCTTCTGTCCATCATTTGTTCATAATATCAAGGTCAAGTTTGTCATAATTGTTTATCGAATTTTTCATTTCCAACTCACCTTTTTTCATTCAATTCATGTCATTTTGTTCTAATCTCTACAATAGATATTCATCATTTTTTGGGATCAAGTGGTTCACGGAGAACTTGTCATGCAAGTTTTAGAGTGTCTTGTCTTGATAATCTAGGGCTATTTTGTGGAACTTGAACTGATTCAATATTTCATTGTTTAACTTCTCAGATTTCTCAGAATTTTTCTGCCATAAATTATGAAATTAAATATTAATAAAATAATTCTATCACAAAAAACTCCATAAGGCAACTATTGGATAAAAAAATTGAAAAAAAATTTTACTTATTAACAAAAATTATTATCTTGTCAATATGGGTATATTCTAATTAACCTTTAATGAATAATTCACTTCAAAATGTAACCGAATTAGACGAATATAGAAGAAATCTTACAAAACCTCCAAAGAAAGCTGATTTGAAAACCACATGATTAGTTCAAAAATATAGAACTGCTGCAGATATGGCAAGAATTAAATTAAAAGAAAATCAGAAAAATATAAAAGAAGGATTAATAGATTATACTTCTTTAGTAAAAACATATTTCAAAAATTGAACAAATACAATGAGAAATTACGATCATGATAATTTTGTTGAGGCATGCTCCATTATTTGAATGATAATTTGAGATTTGGGACATGACAAAGAATATTTTGCAAAAGTTTTTAATGAAAATATAGAGAAATTAACTGATATAGAAAGATTTCTAAAAGCATTTTTATTTTTTCTTGTAGATCCAAGAAATAAGTTGAATATATCAAATCTCAAAAAATATATTGCAATTCTTAGTAAAAAAGCAACTGAAGATGATCCGGAATTTATTTTCGTTGAAGAATATATTGATTATCTACTTGACGCAACAAGGAATATTATAGAAGATCAAGAAATGAAAATTGATTATAGTTTTCTAGACATTAAAGCATAGAAATTATGGGTAATAACGTAAGACATATATGAACTGCACCAGCCAAAACTGGATGAAAAAAAACGCCAGTTTTTGCGCCGACAAAGTCAAATCTTTTAGTTCTATCAATTAAAGCAAGAACTGAAGAAAATATTGAACCAGAACAATATGATGTTTCTTCTTTTATATCGTGAGCTGAATATTATTTTGCAAGTTGAGTACTTACTAGTACACAACAAGAAAAAAACGATTTCAAAGAGTGTTTAATTTATATATGAAATTTTTTATCAAGTTTAGAAAAAAAGCAATGATATTTTACTAAAATCACAAAAACTGAACATGAAAAGTTAAATTTACTACAAAGATTCTACCAAACATATATAATATTTTTAATCAAAGGAGATTGTCCGGTAAATAAAATGAATATGCACAGAAGTTTAGATAATTTAGTTGATGCAAATCCAAAAATCGCAATTTATAAAAAATTACAAAAATATAATGATTATATATTACTTGCAATAGAAGTTCAAAATATTGATGAGGATTTGAATCTAGCTATTGAATATCTAGAAGAACCTCTTGATGAATTGCTTCCAAAGAATGAAGATTGACTGTTGTTAGATGATGAAGATAATAATCCACCACCTGTAGTATAGACAAAAACTATTTTACTAAAATAATAATTATGGATAATTTAAGACAAATAACATCTGCTCCAAAAACAGAAAAACAATCAACACCTATTCCAGGATGAGTAAGCGGAGTACTTATAGATATGAAAGCTAGAAAAGATGAAATTATGAAAAAAAGAGAGGAAGAATTTAGGGAAAAAGTAGAAAAAAATGTGGCAAAATTCATGGAATGAGTTGAACAATATTTCAGTATCGGAGTATCAAGCTTGAAATATGAAGAGAACACAGATTTTTATATATGTTCAGAATTTATATGAGAATTATTAAGTGACATGGAAAATAATAAAGAACATTATCTGAGTATATTTAATTCTGATTTTTCTAGACTTGATGTTGAAGAGAGATTTTATCATACATTTATTCAATTCTTGTATAATTATAAAGAGACCCTTGTACTAAGAAACCTTAAAAGATGTGTAAGAGAATTAATTCAAGTAAATCCGGATGTTCCTTTATATAAAATGCTTCGAAAATATCTCTATTATATTCTTGAGGCAATTATATATTTGAAAAAGAATGATAAAATCGGTTTTAATTTGAAATATCTCGGGGATGATACTAATAAATTAATATCATAATCATGAATATTCAAGAATGACAACTACTCCTAGATAGTTTTAGGAATAATGAACTTACTAGGAAAAAATTTGATCAATTAGTTATAAGTAGAGCAGTATTAAATACTGTAGACTTAGTAAAAACTAGAGTCTGGGGATTATTGAGTAAAGAATTATTGAATGAGAATTTAGAAAAAACATGGAACATGGCCGAAATACGTGCATTTTGTGATTATGTTACTAGTACTTTTATATTAAAAGATTTCAGAAGACCATTTGAAAAAATTGAAAATAAAATTAATTGATTACCAAAACATTGAGATTGATATATTCTAGAATTAATTATTACAGATATTTTGATGAGAAAACATTCAAATAATAGCCAAATAAAAATAAAAAGATGAATTCCTGAACTGGACTCAGAATATAAAACTGATATGCTTACTTCATATAAACATAAATGAATGGACTATAAATTTTGAGTCCAAATCACTACAATTCATTGACAAGATTTTATAATCAATAAAGATGAGCAATTAAAAACTGTTATATGAAAAATTAATAAATGAGAGCAAATATGAAAATTTATTAAAAAAATGCAACTTGATTCAATGATATTTGCTCAATTAAATTGAATTATTTCAAGTAGCTTACATAAAACAATAAGCCCCCTTAAAGAGGCATTAAGAAAATGGAAAAAATCTAAATACAAATGAACTATACTGGACTATATTTCTGATAGAGAATTAGTTAAGTGAATAAATAAATTCTGTAATATGTATATATTTGTAATTGAGAATTTTTTTAAAATAGTTAATTCCAATTTAAATAAAAAGTGATTTATAAACAAATTAATAAAACTGGGATGATGAAGGGTGATTAAAATTCATTATTCACAAAATGAAAAAACAATAAGGTTTAGTTTTTATGAAAATAAGGAATTTCTGTTTTCTATGAAGTTCTATTTGAATGAAAAACTAATGAGTAAAATTAAATGAAAAACTGATAAAAATATATTGTAAGCTATTAACTTCTAATTACTTATTAAATACACTATATTTTAACATATCCATATATTTGCTTTTGTTCTCGCTAAATTCAAGATTTTTCTTATAATTAAGGATTCTAGACGAAGCTGTAATTTGCAGTTTTGGAAGACTGAATAACTCATTACTCTCTAAAGAATAACTGAGTTTATTTATTGAAACATTGTAAATTATAAGGTAATTATTATCATATTTTGAGAGAAAATCTTCAATTTTGATATTCTCAAGTTTAATAGTTTTTGAGTCATCAAAAACTAAAGAATCATTATCAATAGATTTCATATTTCCATTATCACAATTAACAGAAAATCAAGCACCTACAGATAGATTATTAGATCAAGTTCAAACCATTCAGAATGTAGTTCAACTCATATCATTTCATATAATATTCCGAACATAATTATTATCTCAGTTAAATTTGAATGTTAATGCTTTTGAAAATGAACTTGTATTTTTATTAGGATTTTTAGAATTATTTGTTATCAATTCTCAAGCGTCAATATATAGAGGAATAATCTCAAATTCTCAAGAAGCAATATTTCAAGAATAAGATTTGGAATTATTCTTAATCTCATAAGAGGTTACGACATCTTTATTAGTAATCTTATTAGTATTATAAGCCAGAATATTAGCATCAATATCTTTTTTAAAATCAATCTTATCGGCAAATCAGTCTGAATGATTCTTAATTTTGAGTAAAGCATACTCAATAGTTCATTCTGCTCAAGCATGAGTTGATATTGAATTATATACAAGTTTGGTATTTTTTGATTCTTGAATTACTAGAATAAGAATTCAAGAAGATACAACAATAAGAAATGCTGTTATCATTATTGCTATCACTACAGAAAATCATTTATTATTTCTCATAATTAATTCATATTTTTATAAAATTTAGTACTTATTGTTGTCTGCACATGAATATTACTATCTTTAATCATATTGGAGTTGATTCAAGCTGTTGGAGTTACTGATAAATCAAAAACAATTGTCACTTTTCATTCTTTTTTACCGTCAAGGGCTCAGATAGATTTATTATCAGAAATAAAAAATCTAAGATTATTAACTTGAACTTTTTCGTCTGACAATTGAATGTCTGTATTGAGTTTTCACAGAAAACATCATCTATTATTTTTATAACAATCTCTAGAACATGAATTAGACTGTTTTTGCATACAATATTCTCAAGAATTAGCAATTGCAAGAATTGTATTGCCACTTCCACTATAATCAAGCTTCTCAGTAAGATTAGAATAATATTCATAATCAATTCCCTTCTCTCTTATCTCTGTAGCAAGTGATTCTATAATATTTCTAGAATTTTGTTGGATTATTCTATCAAGTTCAAGTTTTTTGTTGATAAAGATAATATTTCTATAAATAACAAAAATAGACAGCATAATAATAGCAAGAATTGTCACAGAAACAATCATTTCTATTAGTGTAAATCAATGTGAATTAATTTGTTTTCTCATATTATTTTTTCCAGTCAGTAATTATTGTAGAGATATAGTATCTTGTGAATCATTTCTCAGAGTTTACGATATTAGCTATTATTTTATAAGCATTATCAACATTAATTATTGTTCATTTGTTAGTCTTGGTTTTGAGTGGTTCAACTTTGATATATGAATAAAATCTTGTTGGCCTATTATTGGCACAGTCATGAGTATATCTATTAAGATAGTCAAGACAAAGTTGAGTCTTATCACGATAATCAGCAGGAGTAATTAGACTTATATTTTCTTCTGAGAAAGTATCACTTAATTTTGTAATCTTGATTTGAGCACCAATTTCTCAGAAATTGTTCTCTATTACATAATATCATCACGTTAAATATTTTCATTCTTGTCATGCATTATTTAATTTATCCCAAGAAAGCATTTGCAGCCAATTATTATCTCTGTTATTACGAATTAATTCTAAGTTTTCTCTTGCAAGATTTGCTGCAATTATTTCATTTCTAGAATTTCTTGAAGAATTAAGTGCAGAATAAACAAGTAAATAAGCGCTAAGGATTCACATAGTAAAAATAAGTATTCCTACCATAAGCTCTATAATTGTAAATCATCTTTTTGTTTGTTTTCTATTCATAGTATTTATTTAATTTCTATTTCTTTTGATAATAATCAAGAGGTTGCATTTCAGTATCATAGTGTTAATTTAATGTATGAACCAGTATGCGTATCATCTAAGAGAATATTTTTATCTCAATCAGGAGATTTGAAATAAACAATTGTTTCTCAAATATTATTATTAATTTCTTTGTTAGAAGTAATATTGTTAATAAAAATCCTATCATCAAGAACAATTTCTCTGAGTATTTTTTGATTATTAGATTGGAAAAGTGATCAACTAAAATCATAAGGCACTGCAATAAATAAAATTTTATTAGTTCATTTTTTGAAAATTAATGCTGTATTCTGGTTCTTATTAGTTGAAAATTCTGTGAGTCAAGCTGCACTATTTCTAGCTTCATTAAGAAGTTGATTTATTGTTTCTTTACCCATTTTTACTTTTGATATATTTGAATAAAAATTATATGGAACAAGAAGTCAAATAGAGACAATTCAAATAATGGTAATTACAACCATTAATTCTATAATACTAAAACCGCTCCTTTTTTGCATTGTATAATAATTATTCAAGTTTATTCTACTCTTCTTTGAGAAAAATCAAGTAAAAATTACTTACTATCAATCATTTTATCAATTTCTTTAAGAAGAGAATCTACTTCATCAGTACTAGCTCAAGAATCAGTATTAACAACAACTCCTCAAGTTGATTCTATACTTACTCAGGTATTTTTAGTTCAATTTGACTCCGCAGAAATATTAGTAGGTTTTCATTTATTTCCAGAAGTTTTAATATTAATTCATTTCTCTCAGACGGTAACCGAATTAATATGATCTCAAGAATTAGATATAACTTTCGTTCATTCTTGAGATACAGAAACATTATTACCACTTCAATTATTAATTGGTTCTGAATTATTAGGATTGTTACAAGAAACAAGAATAAAAGATAGACTTAAAATCAATAAAGCTTTTTTCATAAAAAAATAGTTATCAAAATACATACATATAATAGTATATAATTTTATTAAAAAGTGAAATAAATATTAATATAAAAATAAAAATCTTTTGACATAATGTTGGTAATTTATAAAGTTAGGGAAATTTAAAAATAAAAAAACGCCAATGAAAAACCTTGTGATAGTTGAGTCCCCTGCCAAAGGAAAGACAATAGAAAAATTCTTGTGAAAAGATTTTATAGTAAAAGCCTCATTCTGACATATTCGTGATTTACCAAAAAAAGATCTCGGAATAGATATTGAAAACAAATTCACTCCGACATATGAAGTCAGCGAGGATAAGAAAAAAGTTGTAAATGAATTAAAAAAATTAGTAAAAGAAGCTGAAACCATCTGGATAGCAACGGATGAGGACCGCGAATGAGAAGCGATCTGATGGCATCTATGTAAGGCTCTTGGGATAGATGATAAAACTGTTAATAGAATAGTTTTTCATGAGATTACTAAGAACGCAATAGAGAATGCGATCAAGAATCCTAGAAAAATTGATTCAAACTTAGTAAATGCTCAACAATCAAGAAGATTACTTGATAGACTTGTATGATTTAAGATTAGTCCTGTTCTGTGGAAAAAAATCCAAAAATGATTATCAGCCTGAAGAGTACAATCTGTAGCGGTAAAACTAATAGTAGAAAGAGAAAGAGAAATCAAAAACTTCAAACCAGAAGAATCTTGGAAAGTAAAGGTTGCACTAACTGCTAGCGGAATTACATTTTTCGCTGAGTTAGCAAAAATTAGCGGTAAAGGTAAAAAAATTAAATCATGAGACGAAGTACAGAAGTTCATAGCGAGTTTATGAGTAAAACTTGAGAAGTTACAAGAAAAGAAAGATAAAAAATGAAATATATTCTATGAGATAGATTATTCTAACGACTTCGAGCTAGTTGATGCAGACAAGAAAGAATCTACAAGATTGCCTTGAGCACCATTTACTACTTCTACATTACAACAAGAAGCATCTCGTAAGCTTGGATTCTGAGTAAGTCAGACTATGGTTGTCGCTCAAATGTTATACCAGAACTGATTCATTACATATATGAGAACTGATAGTGTTAATCTATCAGACCTAGCAATACAATCAAGTAAAAAATATATTGAAGAAGCATTCGGTAAAGAATATTCACTTGCTGATGGAAGGAAATTTAAAACTAAACAAGCAAATGCGCAAGAAGCACATGAAGCGATAAGGCCAGCATACATTGATAAAACTCCTGATACTGTTGGACTTGAATGAAATGAACTGAGATTATATAAACTAATCTGGGAAAGAACAGTTGCGTCCCAAATGAAAGAAGCTCTAGTTGAGACCACAACATATATCTTCAATCCAAAATGAAACGAAGACCAAGATTGGGTTTCTAAATGAGAAGTTATCAAATTCCCGGGTTTCATGAAACTCTATACAGAATGAAATGATGAAGAAGAGAATGATGAAGAGAATATGAAATTACCACTTCTCAAGAAATGAGATATTGTGAAATCTGATAAATTATTCGTAAATCAGAACTTCTCAAGACCACCTTCAAGATATACAGAAGCGATGTTGGTTAAAAAACTTGAGAGCGAATGAATTGGTCGTCCTTCTACTTACGCGCCAACAATAACTACTATAATTGATAGATGATATGTTGAGAAAATTGAAAAAAAACTCGCACCAAATCATCCAGATGATATTAAATGAATTCCTTATACCGTAAATGATTTCTTGGATAAATATTTCCCAGAAATGATGGATTACAAATTCACGGCGAAAATTGAAGAACAATTTGATGAAGTATCAAATGGTAAGCTCGATTGGATAACAATGCTAGAAAACTTTTATACGAATTTTAAAACTTATCTTGACACAACAATGGAAAATGCAGAAAAAATAGTAGAAGAAGTAGGAAGAGATTGTCCTGATTGTGAGGGATGAAAACTTATCTACAAATTCTCAAAAACTGGTAAATTCATTGGATGTTCTAATTATCCTAAATGTAAGCATATTGAGAATGTTGCGAATGAATGAAATGGATGATGAGAAGATAAATTAGCGGAACTCAAAGAAAAATATGAATGAAAACCATGTGAAGCAGGATGAACAATAGTGGTGAAAACTGGTAGATTCTGACCATTTCTGGCTAGCTCACTTTATCCAGAAGTTAAGTGGATTGGCAAAATCCCAAATGAGAAGAATATTGAGTTAGAGAAGAAATTCTGATGAGCAACTTGTGAGAAGTGTGGGACATGAATTATGCATGTAAAATCTTCTCGTAGATGACCATTTCTAGCTTGTTCTAATTATCCAGAATGCAAGAACGCACAGAACTTACCAAAGGATAGCGGAGATAATATAGAAGGAGGAGAATAATTTGAAATAATTCCTGTAGGGAGCGATTATAATCGCTCCCTACTTTTTTGTTAAGAGTTTAATTTTTTGCAATTTTAGAGAAATTTGTATAATAAAAATAATTAGAAAATTAATTATTAAGATTATGACAACCATAACATTAACAGATAAAACATCAGAGAAGTTTAACTCTACTGAATTAGAGGCTTTTATAAATAGTTGAGATTTTGAAGATATTATTCTTTGATATCAAATGATGAAATGAAAAACTTGAAAAACACAAACCTATTGTTCTTTTAAACAAGAATTATGATTATAGAGGTTGATGACTCTTTTAAGTTTGATTTTAAGAAATTAAAAAACAAAGAATTAGAAAATAGAATAATTAAAAAGATTGAAGACATTGAGAAAGTCAAAAATATTCAAGATATACCAAATTTAAAAAAGATGAAAGGTTTTGAAAATTTTTTTAGAATTAGAATCTGAGATTATAGATTATGATTTGAATTTAATTGAACCAAAATAATTTTATTAAGAGTACGCAATAGAAAAGATATATACAATATTTTCCCATAGTAAATAAAGGAATCTCAATTTAAGATGAGCATTTGTAGGGAACGATTGTAATCGTTCCCTACTTTTTGTAATTAAAAGAAACTCTTGCAAATCAAAAAAATTCCAATTAAAAATATAATTTGAATTATTGCGTATTTTTAGTATATTGCGACTATTAGAATAACACCAATTAAGAATTATTTAGTTATAGGTTTAATTTATAACTTAAGAAGTAGATGTCATCCAAAAACCAATCCTTAAAATCTAAAAACTACTCAGCCTTCACCCTCGTAGAACTAATAGTAGTAATAGTAATATTAGCAATACTTGCTACTATTTCATTTCTTTCATTCAATTCATATTCTTCATCCGCTAGAGATAGTACTAGAATGAGTAATGTTTCT